>Ga0118677_10000144_pt2 | contig 132492 bp, 89 predicted proteins | sample AliMusrvi5mmetaG_FD_86154 | JGI IMG/M metagenome (GOLD analysis project Ga0118677, IMG submission 86154) | reverse complement strand
GCCGGGATTGAGTTCGGCATACAACCACTCATCGCACATGATGCTGCCGGTCGCGCACTGTACTGCCCCTTCGGGTTGAATTTCGCCGTCCCCGCCATGGCGCTGGAGCATATCTTTGTTTTTGGAATTCTTGAAGGCGTGGTTACCGCCCTGGTCATCGCGTATTTTCAACGCACCGCTCCCGAGATGCTCTCATCCACCGCGCCTGCCACGCACCAATCACTGCCGCTGGCGCCAAAAATTGCCATCGGGTTAGGCATCCTGGTACTATTGGCGCCGTTAGGCTTGATTATTCCCGCACATTTTCATGCCGGATCAGCCTGGGGTGAATGGAGCAGCGAGGAAATAAAAGCCAAGGTGGCCAAAAACACCGCATCGCACGAGGGCTATGTGCCGCAAGGCTTGCAGCATGCCGAAGAGCATGGGTGGAAAGCACCCATGCCGGATTATAGCCTACCCGGCCAGGAAAATGCGCCGCTCAAATCGCTCAGCCTCTCCTATATTCTCGCCGGCGCCATTGGTGTGATTATGGTCGGCTTTTTGATAATTTTGGGAAAGAAGCTCATCGCGCGAAAGGATGATGGGGATGTCCCTCCCTCCGTGGATGCTCGACCGCACCAGGCCTGATACATCCTCTTCAATCACCGCGGAAGCCTCCGTACCGGAGGCCCAGCACGGACGGGGGCCGCGCAATATCGTGCGCCGTGCGGTGGGAAGTTTCGCCAAGTTGCTGGAAGAACTGTTGGCGAACGACGCTATTGCCGCAGAACCCGGTCTCTTGCAGCAAATCGATCCGCGCGCAAAAGTTATCGGCTTGATTGGCCTGGTCGTCGTCACAACCCTAGTGCATCAGCTCACAACGCTGGCACTCACCTATGGCTTGTGTTTGCTGTTGGCCGCGCTCTCCGCTATTCCACCGCGTCGGATTCTGCGCGTTTGGTTGGCGATCCCCCTCTTTTCCGCCGCCATCATGCTGCCGGCGCTGCTCAATATCGTAACACCGGGTCATCCCGTGCTGACGCTCTGGCACTTTGCGGCACCTAATCTCGGACCTTGGCGCATACCTCCAACGTTGACGATTACGGACAGCGGCATCTTTGTCGCGCTGCGCTTTGTCCTGCGCGCCGCCGTCTGTGTCACGCTGGCGTTGTTGCTCACCACCTCAACCCGGACACACCGGTTATTCCGCGGGTTGCGCGCACTCGGGGTGCCCATGCTCTTCGTGATGCTCTTGAGCATGATGGAACGCTATCTCACCGTCTTCGTGCGCGCCGCGGAAGAAATCCATCTGGCGAAAATCAGTCGTTCCATCGTCGTCACCGGAATCAGCCGGGAGCAAGCCTGGGTCGCTGCCGGCATGGGCGCACTCTTTCGCCGGACACAGTCGCTGGGCCAGGCCGTCTATCTAGCGATGGTCTCGCGCGGTTATACCGGAGAAATCTATACGCTGGATGAACCGCGGTGGAAAGATACCGATTGGGCATTTCTCATGATTGCGGTGGGATTTGCCGTCATAATGCTGATTGTGGGGTAAGGATGTGAGTGTATTCGTTGTAGAGGACGCCAGGTTTGCTTATCCGGGCCGCGAAGCGAGTGTGAATGGCGTGTCCTTTACCGTTGAACCCGGTGAGCGACTGGCGTTATTGGGTGCGAACGGCAGTGGAAAATCCACGTTGCTTCACCTGTTAGATGGCTTGTATTTCCCACAGGCCGGAACGATCACGGCGTTTGGGCAATCCCTGGGAGAAGAGGCGATAGAGCGCGCACCGTTCGGTCCGCAATTCCGAAAGGACGTCGGCTTCCTCTTCCAGAACTCGGACGCCCAGCTTTTCTGTGCCACCGTAGAGGAAGAATTGGCCTTTGCCCCGTTGCAGTTACGCTGGCCAATGGCTGAGATTCACCAGCGCATTGACGACACATTGCAGTTGCTAGAGATTGCGCATCTCCGCGATCGGGCGCCGCAGAATTTAAGCGGCGGCGAGAAGAAGCGCGTGGCGCTCGCGTCGTTGCTGATCGTCCATCCTTCCGTGCTGCTACTTGACGAACCGACGGCCGGTCTCGATCCGCGCAGCCAATCCGTGCTGCTGGAAATTCTGGAACAGTTGCATCAACAGGCCGGGATGACCTTGATCACCGCCACGCACGATCTCACCGTGCTGCCACATATCGCAGATCGCGCGTTGGTGTTGAGTGAGGAGCACCGACTCGTCGCGGATGGGGCCGCGTCGACGATTCTTCAGGATACCGACTTGTTACTGTCCGTCAACTTAATTCATGCTCATGCACATCGCCATGGGGAAACTTTGCACCAGCATCCCCACCTTCACGTCATCGAACATGATCATTCGCACACGCATCAATAGGCGCCCAAATAGATGATTATTCGCTGGTCGGGGGCGAGTGGACATCACGAGCCAGGTTGCAGAAGCTTTTCAATATGCAAACGGTGGTGCTGTTACTGTGAGACTACGACTTTGATCACATTGCCCTTTTGCACTTCGTTGCCGGCAGTGGGTTCGGTGTTCACGACAAAACCGGAGGGTTGCAACTGGGTGGCCTGTTGCACAGCCACCGGGGACAACCCCAAGGACAGCAAGTCTTTTTGCACATCCGCATATTTAAAGCCCGTGTAATTTTTCAGCGTAATCGTTTCTTTTCGCGCCGGGCCTGGAATAGCGACCACCGCATTCACCACCAGGTGAACCAGCGCGCCTTTTTCGATTTTCGTGCCCGGTCGTGGGTCGCATGACAGCACGATACCGTTGATTTGATCGACCTTACTGTCCGTGGTTTCCACCACTTTTATGCCGGCAGTTTCCAGGGTGCGTTTCGCCTTGGCCTCCGTCATCTCTACGACATCGGGGATGGTGACGCGTTCATCACCGGTGGTGATCACCGGCGGCGGCAAATCGGTATTTCCTTGATTCGGTGCCGGTTTCGGCTCCGCCGTCGGACCCACTGCGCCGGATGTGGCGTGACTCCCGGTATCGGCGGTTGGTTTCCCCGCTACTTTTAAGGTTACGGTACCGCCGTCCTGCAATTTGGTACCGGCGGTGGGAGAAACGGCTACCACCATGCCCGCGGGTTTCTTACTGTCCGTTTCAACCTGCTCGACGGCGCGCAACCCAGCCTGGGTGATCGCGGTGCGGGCGTCGTCCACGTTCATTCCCACCACATTCGGCACACTTTTCACCGGGACGCGCGGGTGGTGGAAGACCATGAGGAGAATACTCCCAATGATCACCAGACCGACGGCGGCCAGCACACCGGTGAAGATAGCTTTGGTGCGCGTACCGAGAAGCGGTTGTCTGGTAATCGTGACTTTTGCCGAGTCGGATCCGACGCGCATGCCTTCGACTTGCTGCCGTAGGCTGGCCAGGTCGGCGTTATCCGTGGATAAATCGTATTTACGTACCATCGAAGACTCTCCCGAGGTGCGGACCACCGGGTAGAAAATCGTTTGTGTCCGGGTATCATACAGGCTTGCCGCAACGCGTGGCAAGTGGACCCATAATCATATTCTTCCCCGCAGGATAGGCGCTCACACCAGTCGTATGCAATATGAGATCCGATGAATGACAGAAATACGCATTACTGCCGGTATAGTGCAGGGGCGAATAGTCGGCGCAAATCAGCTCAGGTCTCATGCGCGTCGACCACCGAGAAGCATGGATCGATGAAGAGCATTATGCGTTCGTAGCAAGTTGAATCCCCACCGTGCCGATCAGCGCGCGTCCCGCCGCCAGGAAGGCTTGCACTTTGTCCATGGTGTCGGATTCCGCGTAGATGCGCAGTACCGGCTCGGTGCCAGAGGCGCGCAACAAGAGCCAACTGCCATCTGCCAGCAACATTTTTATCCCGTCGCGTGTACTGATTTCGCGTACCGCTTCTCCGACAATCGTTGCGGGCAAGGCGTCGCGCAACGCCGTGTATTGCGTCCCGGTGACCGGTTGCGTCAACAGCACATCGATACGATCGTAGGCGTGATCGCCGACCCGCTCGCGGAGTTGCGCCAGCAACCCGCCCAGTGTCGTCCCGCGCATGGCCATCATCTCTACCAGCAGCAACGCCGCCAGGGTGGCGTCGCGTTCCGGGATATGCCCGCGTACGCCGATGCCCCCGCTTTCCTCGCCGCCGATGAGGATATCTTGCTCGCGCATGAGTTGACAGATATGCTTGAAACCGATGGGGGTTTCATATAAGGGTAAACCGTAGCGGTCGACCAACTGGTTGATCATGGTCGAGGTCGAGACGGTCTTGACCACCCCGCCGCGCTGGCCCAGGTCCTCGACCAGATGCATGAGCAACAAGGAAAAGACGTGATGGGGAGAGATGTAGACCCCGTCTTCGGTCATCGCTGAAATGCGGTCGCCATCGCCGTCGGAGGCAATGGCGCCGTCCACCGTCATTGTCGCCACGGTGGCCGACAACGCGCGTAGATTCTCTGGGATCGGTTCCGGATGCAGCCCGCTGAAGCTGGGGTTGTACTCCGCATGGATCATCTCGACCTGGCAACCGGCGTCACGCAACGCGCGGTCGAGTACGCCGATTGATGAGCCGAAGAGCGGATCAATGAGCAGCTTACATTTGGCGTTGCGGATCACCTCGATGTTTACAAAACCCAGCACGTGCTGCAGGTACGGCGTCAAAAAATCATCCTGGGTGAGCAACGTCGGGTCCGGTCCCTGGGCGCGCACCGCGGTGATATCCAGGGTCTGCAATAACTGGTTGGAGATCGCTTCAATGGCCTTCGTCGCTTCCGGGGAAGCGGAACCGGCAAACCACGGTTTGAATTTCACTCCATTATATTTTGCCGGGTTGTGGCTCGCGGTGATCATCACCCCGCCCCCCAGCGTTCCGTGCTTGATGAGATAAGACACAAGTGGCGTCGGTACGCTGGTGGGGGACAGGTGAACCCGGATGCCGCGGCGCGTGAGCATCGTGGCCGCCAGCGCCGCGAAGTCGCCCGACGCAAAGCGATTATCATACCCGATAGCCACGCCGCGATCGGCGGTACCCTCGTCACGCAGAAAATCACCTACCGCCGCGCTCACCGCGGCGACGCGCTCGAAGGTAAAATCATCGGCGATCACGCCGCGCCAGCCATCTGTGCCAAAATGGATCGGTTTCACGTCAACCTCCACAAGGACGCCCACACGCAACAGCGTTGTTGCGCGTGGGCGTCATACCGAAAGAGTCGCGTTATACTGAGACGACTTCTGTTACGCCGGGCACTTGCGCTTTGAGCGTGCGCTCGACCAGGGCTTGCAATGTCATCGCCGCCATCGGGCAACCACCACAGGCGCCGGTGAGTTTCACGCTCACCACACCATTGGCATCCACGCCGACGAGTTCGGCATCTCCGCCGTCCGCCTGCAGGTGGGGACGAATCATCGTATCCATAACTTCTCGGACTTGCTCTTCCATCATCGCTCTCCTCATATAGGTGAATCCGCATCGGGATGGTTCGGTAAATTCTACCAATCCTGTCGTATTATGTCCATACCGCACCGGGTTTATTCCGCAATTATCACCTGGCGCCTGCTGCATATTTGTCATTTTTCTGGCACAATAAGGCAAGAGGAGCAAGCACAGATGAACGAACCACCGAAACAGCCGCCACCTCCCCAACGCACATCACCCGAGGACTCCGCGCGACGCATCCTTCGACGCTTGCAGGGGGAAGACGGCTACGATATCTTTGCTGATCATCCAGCCGGCGATGACCGCGAACGCTGGCGTCGGGAGCAGGAAGATAATCGGCCGTAAGACCAGCCCGGATTGGCAGAATCGGCAATATACACGGTCGTCTACCATACAGAGAACCTATTCCAAAGTCCGGCATATTTCATAGCGGCATCTTTTTGTGCTAGGCTTTGTCGCGATTTTTCGTGTGTCTTCTCGCGATACAGTCGACAATCGCTTCGTGCCTGACCCCAAAAATCTGCGCACGATGAATCATCCCGGACTTTGTGACAGGCTCTCGTTACGTATGGTTGAATTTGTGTTCTGGCCTTCCCGACCTTGTAGGATTCTCCACCTCCTCCGCCGAATAGCTTGCTATCCTATTTGAAGGTGGAAATATCATGATGCGTAGGGGAATGCTCATGGCGTTGGTGGTGCTGGCGTGCGGCGCGGTCATGGCGCAGTTGCGGCCGGCCGCGGTGCTGCAGGACAACATGGTGCTGCAGCAGGGAATGCCGGCGCCCGTGTGGGGCACAGCGGCGCCCGGCGCGGGGGTGACGGTGCAGTTCGCCGGCCAGACGGTGAACGCAACCGCCGGTATGGACGGCGCCTGGAAGGCCACGCTGGCGTCGTTAAAAGCCTCGGCAGACCCCGCAGTGTTGACCCTCACGAGCGGCACGCAGACGGTGACGCTGAAGAATATATTGGTAGGCGAAGTGTGGGTGTGCAGCGGCCAGAGCAACATGCAATTCACGGTGAAGGACACGCTGAACGCGAATACGGAGATGGCAGCCGCCAACATCCCCACCATCCGGTCCCTCAACGGGCCGCAGGGGCGTTGGACAGTCTGCACGCCGGCCACCGTGGGCGATTTCACCGCCGTCGGCTTCTTCTTCGCCCGCGATATCAACACCCGCCTGCATGTGCCGGTGGGCATCATCAACTCCTCTATCGGCGGCACACCGATCCAGGCGTGGATGACTCCCGCCAGCGCCCAGGCCTTACCCGGGTTGAAGGACTACTGGACGTCGGTGGCTAAACAAATCGCCGACTACCACGCCGACCCCGCCGCGTATGGGCAGCGGGTGAAAGCGGAACGTGACGGTCAGAACAAGGCGACCGACGCGTGGGAACAGCAGATGCTGGACAGCGACCCCGGCACAAAGCACCGCTGGTTCGACCCCGCCGTCAGCACCGCCGGCTGGCTGTCTGTCAATTTGCCCATGTCTACTGATCAGGGGCTGAACGTGCTGGGCACGGTGTGGTTCCGCCGCACGGTGGACATCCCTCTGGCGTGGGTCGGCAAGCCGCTCATCCTGCATTTGGGCCCCATGGATGACACTGACGTCACCTATGCTAACGCTACCCAGGTGGGACGCACCGGCCGCGACGTGAAGGATTTCTGGCGTGTCCCGCGCACGTATACCGTGCCCGCGGTGGTGAACACTTCCACCCACTTCACCGTGGCCCTGTGCATCGACAACGTATACGGCGTCATGGGCCATTTCGGCACGCCGGAGATGATGTCCGTGGCTCCGGCGGATGACCCCGCCGCCCCGCCGGTATCGCTAGTCGGCACATGGCAGGTGAAGATCGGCGCCGAGGTAGACGTTGCCGGCATGCCCCACGCCATCCTGCCCGACATCCCCACCCCCGACGGTGGGTTTGGCTGGCTGTATAAACCCTGCATCGCGCCGTTGATTCCCTATGCCATCAAGGGCGTGCTCTGGTATCAAGGCGAGAATAACGCGCCGGAGCCGGACCTGTATACCCAACTGGCGCCGGCGATGGTGAGCGGTTGGCGGCAGGCGTGGGGCGAAGGCAATTTCGCCTTCTATTTCGTGCAGTTGGCCGGCTACCAGGGGCGGCAGCGCTGGCCGGTAGAGAGTCATTCGTGGGCGGAGATCCGCGAAGCCCAGGCCGCGGCCCTCACGCTGCCCCACACCGGCATGGCCGTGGCTACCGACGTGGGTGACGCGGGGGATATTCACCCGCGCGATAAGCAGGACGTGGGCCATCGGCTGGCACTGATCGCGGAGTACCACGATTACGGGCAAAAAGTCGAGTTCTGCGGCCCAACCGTCGCCGGGGTGAAGATCAAAGGCGCCCAGTTGGTGGTGAAATTCGCCCACGCCGCAGGCTTACACCTGGAAGGCAACGCCCAGACCGGATTCGCGCTCGCCGGCGCGGATAAGGTGTTTCATCCCGCCACGGTCGTGGTGAAAGGCAACACGGTGACCGTCACGGCCGCCGACGGCCAGGTGCCCCATCCCGTGGCGGTGCGTTACGGCTGGGCCTACTTCCCTGCCTGCTACCTCTACAATGCCGACCACCTGCCCGCCAGCCAATTCCGTACCGATACCTGGCCGCGCGACGAGGTGAAGTCGAGTATCTAAGACACGATCTGAAAAGTGATCGCGTCCCGATCGCGGAGGCTGTTTCGTGGCTGGCGCGGCGGATTTCCGAGACAGTATGGGGGTCATACATGCCAGGAATTCCCACAATGCCAGACGCGAAACAGACTCGCGAGATGGGTACGAGACGTTTTGAGATAGTGCTCATTGCTGGATTGCGTGGGATTTTTCGGGGTGGGCACGGTCCAATAGTCTTCAGGCACATGCTGTAAGTATTGCCAGGTAGCAGCACTGAATGCCATTCCAGTATCCCCACCAGGAACCGTTTAGTTGTCCAGATAGCGAATGATTAAATCGATGACCAGTGCCGACCAGGTATACTGACAGTTGCCCAGCGCCTCGCCGGTGAGTGGGTGGTACCATTCCCAGAGTCGCGGGGAACGGAGGCGCACCCCATGCTCATAACGCGGGCCGACCATTTCCACGGTTTTTTGTGCCAAGGCACGCGCCAGGTCGGCATACCCCTGGCGCGACAACCCCTCGATGACCATCCAATTGATATTCACCCAGGTCGCACCGCGAAACATGTCGATAGGGTCGAATGTCGGGTCGTCGAAGGCCACGCTGCAGAGCGGGAAGGCGCACCAGAATTCGCGCGGGTTGGTCAGGTGCTCCCGCACCATGCGCGCCACCCGTTTCGGACGCGCGTGCCGCGAAAGCAGGGGCATGAAGCTGAAGGGGGTCTTGACCCGGGTCTGCGTATGAGTCTGGGCATCGATGTCGTAGTACAGACCATCTTCTTCATTCCACATCAACTCTTCGACCAGTGCCATCATCCGTTGCGCCCGCTCCCGGTGCGCCGCTGCCGATGGTGCATCACCCAAATCGTCAGCCATGTCGCCCAACACCTCCCAGAGAATCGACATCCAGACGTTGCCGTCAATTGCTTCCGTCGGGCGCAGCGGTCCCATGACCAATGCCGGATTGATTTTGTGCGCGTCCCAGCGTGAAGATTGATCGGTGGCGGAGTCATTCTGGTCGTGATACTCGACCAGACCATCGCCATCGGTGTCGCGTGCCGGCAAATCGTGCCACCGCGCATGCTGGAGGAGCATGTCGTACAGCGGACGCAAGTCTTGCGGCCATCCCGGGCGCTCGCGCAACAATTGCAGGACAAAACCGATGACCGGCGGCTGCATGCTAATCGGCGGCGTGTCGCCTTCCGGTCGCGTGAAACCCAGGTACCCCGGAATCATCCCGTCGCTCCCTTGCGCGCGGCGGAAGTTGGCGAGAAATTCGTAGGGAATGGCTGGATCCCGCAAATAGCGGTACATCAGTCCATTGAACGCTTCGTCCCACCACCATTGCGACCCATAATGCAAGCGCGCCGGACTGGTGAAGGGGTGTGGCAACTGTCCAGATCCTCCCGTACACCGATTGGCCCATAACATTTGCCAGGCGAAGTAGTAGGTATCGCGGAGGAGCGGGTCGCGTGTGGCCAGCGGTGGTACCTGTGTATCAAAAAAGTCCTGCCAACGCCGGCGTTCTGCCTCGCGCAACGCGGCCCCAGTAACCTCAGTGACCTGTGCGTCGGGCCGTATGACCGCAAAACTGACGTCCAGCACCCCCGTGAAGGTTACCCCGATCCAGCACCGATGCAGATAGGGCCACACCCATTGCAGGTGCGCCGGGTTGAGTGGTACATCGTCAAAGCCGGCAAAGCGTCGTCGCAACGGTGCTGGATCATCGCCGGCATCGATGCGCGCCACATCACCACTGAAACGCAGCGTAATCTGAAAGCGCTCTTCCCAGCAGAAGCAGAAACCTTCCGCCAAACGCGTGAGTGCGACATCAAGCCCGGCGCCCGGCACGCACTCCAACAGCAACAACGCCGGAACCGCTGCTGGCGCTTCGAGACGCGCATGCCATACATCCTGCCCAACACTGCGTTGTACGTTGATCTGTTCATTGGCGCCGTCAAATCCCCACGGCGTCCAGTGTTGCCGATCGAGCATCTGCTCGATAATGACCCCTGGCCGTGTGAAGAGATACACCTCGCCCCGAGTGATCGTCAACACTTCCGGGAAACTCACCTGTCCCAGCACGGACTGCGGCGTGGCGTGGTGACTCCACGCTCCCGGTGTGGGGTTCACGTTCGCGACGTAATTATGCAGCAAGGCACTCTGATCAGTGCACGAAAAGATCTTCTCCAGATCAGGATGGCGCGCGGCGCCAGATGGCGTTTCATCCATTGTTGTCCCCTCGAGATCGCTTCGCGTGGTTGTCAAATAGCTTCGGCTAACAGCATTATACATCCGTTCATGACTGATTCGCAGTAGTGCACGGGCGCGCTATCACGCTTCACTATACCGTAATACCTTTTAAAAAGCATCAACTGTAGAAATAGACAGGTAACTTTATTTGCGGACTGCTAGACATAGTAATGAATCCTCATTGACATCTTGTGTGGCGCGACTTATGCTGGACACCGAGGTAGTTGCCATGCCTATCATCCCCCTGATCTTTGAAGATTTTTCCCAGGCGTTCTGGAATCGCGTGCCGGATGAGGAGATCGCGGATACCAATATGTGCATTGGCGCCATGCGGTACCTGAACCTTTTTCGTCAGGCGCAACTACAGACATTGGAAATCCCGTTCGGCTCCTGCCAGCCGCATTTGGTGACGGTAAACGCCTATTCCCGTGAAGGCGGTTGGCGCCCTGTTGTGGAATTGGACTTGCCGCAGCGGGAAGGCCACGGTACGCATGAGATACCGCTACACGGGGTGGCAACACGCCATCTGCAGGTGACTTGTTTTCGCCACTATCCTGTCCCACCGAACAGTAGCAACCAGACCGCGTCGCCCCATAACGTGCCCTACTGGGGATTGAACGACATGCGCCTGCTCGGAGAATACCTGGACGATCCGCTGGCGCCGGAGTCCGACGTCCTCCCCATGATGCCCCATCTGGCGCGCGGACCGCTGGCGCCGGTCGCGCCGGCAGGCATGTGTATCAAGACCGGCGGCAACCAGATACGCTTCTTTGGCGAACGCTTTTCCGCCGGATTTTCCCTGCACCGACCGCTTATTACCCATCTGGGTTGGGATGTACTTGGGCAGCGCGCTGAACAGAACCTGATCCAAAATCGTAGTTTTCCTCTTCACTGGCAGTATCCGGCGCATTCCGTGCGTTTATCCGGTCCACACTGGCGAACGCTCCCCTGGACAGCATGGCCGTCGGTATGGGGCGGTGAAGTGGCCGTTGAAGGAAACCGCGTGAACTACACCGACCTGCATGTCGGTGACGAGGTTATCGTCGATGCCGCCTTCACCGTGCAGCCGGACGGTCTGCGCCTGGAAATCACCCAGCGTGTCGCCACCGACCGCCCGACCCTGGAACTGGAAGCCTGGCGCTTTATTTGGAATTCGCATGCCAGCGCCGTCGCCTCCATGGCCCAACCGTATTGTACGGGGCGCACCGGGGCCGCGGAGTTGCCGGTGATCTGGAGCGCACCCGGGCACGGTTGTCTCTCCGGCGCCGTCCTGGAGAGTACCGGCCCGGTCCGCCTGCAGGTTGACAGCCACCGCGCCTTGCACTCCACTTTCGCCGGGCTGGTGCTGGGCCATGCCGCTCCGTATCCGATGGACGCCGTCGCGCCCACCCGCGGTCAGGTATCCGCTGTGCTGGAGTTCCGACTTGAGCCGGTGCTGCCGATACTCACCCCTGGCGTGGCGGACGCTGATCTGCATGGTGCCATCCACCGAGAATGGGGGCCGGGCTTTATGTTCCGTCCCGAGTTGGCCGGCTATTCCAATAACGCGCTGTCGACCAATTGTCACCTCTCGCAAACTCAGGTCACCGATATGGCGGCCTTCACACGTCAACCTGCGCGTGGTCCGCACCCGCTGGCATTGGCGCGTCACACCATTACCATGGCCCTCAAGGAAGGCCGCGGATACGGGGACAACCGGGAGGTGTACCTGGATAGTGATCCCTCGTTGCTCATCGCCGCCGGCCGCATTCAGATGACCGCGCCGGATCACGCCTGGCTGCGCGACATCTGGCCGTGGCTTCGCCGTACCACGCTGCGTCATTTAGGCTGGTGCGCGGAGAACGGACTGGTCGCCGCGCAATTATCGAATGGCAACCGCAATCAACGTCCCTTCTACACTTGCAGCGCCTGGGATACCATTGGCTGCGGGCATTTTGACGGTTATGCGAATACCGAGACCTATCGTGCCTGGAAGAATGTTCTGGGATTGGCCGTCATGGTTGGTGATCAGGATATCGCGGCGCGCATGCGCGAGGCCATTGCGCGGGTGCGGGAGAGTTATTCCACGGTCTTCTTTAACCGGGAGACCGGCTGGTTGGGAACCTGGCGCAGCAGCGACGGTGAGTTGCACGACTACGGCATGACCGTGCAGAATGCCGGCGCCGCGCTCTATGGCTTGGTCGATGTTGCCACCGCGCGCGACATCCTGCACCGTATGGAAGCCGCCCGCACTGCGTTAGGGTTGGAGGACGCCTCCTTTGGCTTTCCGGCCTGCCTGCGTCCCATCCCCATGGATGACCAGATGCCGCTGGCCGGCGGCACCGCCTATCGTTTTGACGGCGCCGATGCCTTTGGCATCTACTGCAACGGCACCCTCACGCATGGTCTGGCCTATTTGTACCTGCGCGCCCTCAGTCTGTATGGCCCGCCGGGACAAGCAGACCGCGCCGCACGCGAGATACTCGACGCGCATCTGGAACTGGATGTGGTTGGCGCGGAGGATACCGGCGCGGAGTTTCACGGCTTTGACGGTACGGCCTGCGGTTACGAGGGTGCGTATATCCTCCAATTCCCCATCCTGCTGGCTGCCGCCCAACATTTGGGGTGGACGCCGGTGTCGACCCCTGAATTCTGGCCGAACGAAGCGGAGGAGGGCTGACGCATGACAGGTGCGACCCGGATGGTATTGGAGAATAGCCGATTGCGACTGGATTTTTCCGGTGACGGGACGATGACAGTCCTGCAGAATCGGTTGACGGGAGAAACGTATCAGCTTCTGGGCGAGGAGTTCGCGGTTGAGACGACAGACACGCGTCGGGACTTTGCTGACTTTCATCTTCTTGACCGCGAAACATACGCCGGTGGGGTGCACTTACGGTATACGAGCGATCTCTGTGCCGTTGATATCCGCTACACCCTGAAGGGAGAGCAGCATTTTGTTGAGAAGCGGATGACGCTGATCCCCACCCGAGATTGCGGCATACGCCACGTTATAGTCAGCCGACCCACGTTCATGGCCGAAGGATTGGCGATGGTTTGTTATCGCCATCCCAATTATGATCGTATTGAGGAGCAACACCAGCATTCCCATACGCGGCGACCGAACAGTGAGCCGGTGCGGACGTTCTTCGGTCGCACGCCGTTGGGTGGTTTCTTCGCCGGGCTTGAGATGCCGTTTGACGCATCGACCATGGACGGTGTGCAACTAGAGTTCACCTTCTCCCCGAACCTGCGCTTGACAGAAGGCGAACCGCTGGTCTGCGATCCGCTATATCTAGGTGTATATCAGCGACGCCCACTCGACGAACGCGCATCCGAGATGCACCCGGCGGATATGCCGGCCAGTGGCGTACTCCCCCTGCCGTCGGAATCTGCGGCAATGCTGGAGATGACCACGGCGATTTTCGGTCCCCCGCGCCATGGCTTTATCGCATTGGCGTGTGGCTGGCATTGTGAAATGGAGCAATACAGCTTTACTCCGGACTCACTCGCCGGAGATTTGCGCTCGCTGGATTTTTTCGCTTCATGCGGTTTACACTGGCTGTGCGATTCGCACCCCTGGGATGGCGAGACGGTGCAGATGAATGCACTGACCGGGAATGACCGATATACGCCGGGTCCGCTTGTGCGGCAATTCCTGGAACGCGCGCGGGAACTGGGGATTGGTGTGATGCAGTGGTCGTCGATGAACCACACGCATCCCTGGTGGCCGGAAGTTGGACAGCCATTCCGTGCGGACCGCCCGGACTGGCGCCGCATACTTGCCGATGTCGCGCCTGATGATCCGGAAATCTTCTTCCGTGGACAGACGGCGAACTGTTTTGCCCACGCGCCGTTCTATGAGTGGATCGAAGCGATCACGCTGCAAGCACTGGAAACCGGCTACTATCGGTCCTGGGTCATGGACGGCGACTTTTGGGGCACCGGAGCCTATTTCATCACTACTGTCCCCGTTGAATGTTCGTCTGATGGACATACCCATCTGCCGGGAGATGCCAATTTTGCCTGCCAGCGTAACCTTGATCGCTTGATCGCCCGCGTGCACGCCGAATATCCGGATTTGTTCATCGGAATGTGCCGTCCGGTTTGCGATCTGGGCGTATGGTCACAGCAGCATGTGGACGCCTGCTTTACCTTGATCGAAACCGGGAGCGGCGGTTCGAATCTCGCCGGTGGGGACGAAATTCGTACCGCGTCGCGCATCCGTGTCCACCACCATTTCTTTCCGCATTACTTGGACTGGCCATTGCTCTTCCCCAGCTATGGCGTTCCGAACCAGACGCCGATCTGGCCGAGTGCGCATCTGGATTACATCCTGATGAGCGCAATCTCCTGCTCCCCCCATCTTCTGATGTATTTGCCGTCAAAAACGGGCATTCCTGAGGAAGATAAAGCGGTGATTCGCCACTGGTTAACCTGGGGTCAGGAGCAGATTGCCTATTTGCAGGTCCGGAAAGATTTGCCTGACTGGCCCGCGCCAGGCAAGGTGGATGGATCGGCACATATCAACGGCGACCGTGGACTAATTTTTCTCTTCAACTCAAATTCCCAGGGACTTGTCGGTGAGTTTCATCTCACTGCGGAGTGTATTGGCTTGCATGGAGGAGGAGAATTCACCCTCAGCCAGGAATATCCCGCAGGTGGCGACACGAAGATCGCGCGTGCCGGTGCTGTCGTGTGCTGGGATGTACCGGGGGAGAGCGTGGTTGTGCTGCGACTGATGCCGGCCGACATGCCGGATTTCTGAATACTGGCTATATCGGATCGGCGTCTGGTGCTCCTGCCATCGGCGATGACTGACCAGACGCAACCCACCCCGCATTCGGGTGAAGAAAGTAGTCATATGACGTATCGCGAAACATTTCAGCGTATGATGCACTATGAAGCTGTCGACCGCATGCCGACCGTCTATTGGGGCGGTTGGCCGGAGACCCATGCGCGATGGTTCTCTGAAGGGTTGCCTGAAGATTGGTCGACCCATGAGGCCTATTTCGACGCGGAGGGTTCGATATTATGGAGCCATACCCTTTGCGGCATCTTCGGCGGCGCCTTCGGGGAGAATCTCATCGATTTCGGCGAAGAGACGCTGGAACAAACCCCGGAGTATCGTGTGTATCGCGATCGCTTCGGTGTGATTATGAAGGAGTTGACCGGTCAGAGTAACATCCCGTTGCACCTCGATTACACCTTGAAGACGGCACACGACTGGCCGCAATATAAGCAGATGCTGCAGCGTGATCCGCGGAAAATTCCGGCGAATCTGGAAGCCCAAATTTCCGCCGCCGAAGCCAGCGGCAATCCGGTCTGCATTTATGCTGGATCACTGATGGGGTGGGCGCGCAACTGGATGGGAGTCGAGAACCTGTCGTACCTGTGTTACGATGACCGTGATTGCTTCCGCGATATGGTCGAAACCATCGCTGACCTTGCCTGCTGGAATATTGATCTTATCGTGCCGCGACTGACCACCCATGCCGACCTGGGGTTCTGCTGGGAGGATATTTGTGGCCGCAGTGGGCCCCTGGTGAGTCCGGAGATCTTTACCGAGTGCGTGCAGCCCGGGTACCGGAAGATTCGAAACAAATTGGAGGAATACGGAATCACCCTGTTCGCCGTCGATTCTGACGGCGACATCAGTCAATTGCTGCGCTTATGGCTGGAGGCCGGCGTGAATGTGCAATTCCCGGTGGAATATGGCGTGATGTGCCAGGATGCCACCGCGTATCGCCGCCAATATGGCAAGGAATTGCGCATCCTGGGCAATTTCGACAAGATCGCCCTGGAACGCGGTCCGCAAGCAGTGGAAGATGAGATAAGTCGCCTGTTGCCGCTTATGCGGGATGGCGGTTTCATCATGCACCTGGATCACAGCCCGACACCGAATGTCTCCGCTGCAACCTACCAGGCATATTTTCGGCGCGTGAAAGAGATTCGCCTATAAAGGCAATTCACCCCGCATTATTCATAACATTTCGAATAATGCCGCAATTAGCCCGGCACATTCAATTCGTTTATGAATAATCCGGGCTACGGGTTGCATGCCCGCATGCAACCCGTATTCATGCATAACCTGTAGCGTCCTTTTACCCCGGCGTCCTGCTCATTGTCCTGCACCCTCGAAGGCGAATGCCAACTCGTTGGCCCAGTGCTCTTCCCAATCCACGGAGAAGGCATTGTCATTGAGTTTACTGACACTGCGGCCACGCGCCAACTCGGTACAACCGATACCCGCGTTGTCGTTCACGCGATAGGAAAACTTGATGGTGCGCCCGGCATCCAGGGCTTTCTTGACCTCGGGGATTTCGCGCCACGGCAACGCACATTCGGTGATGCGGGTCGTGCCGTCGCGCGTGATAACCAGTTGGCCGTCCTGCACCGGGCCTTCTCCGGGGGCTTTCGGGGAGCGCGGGTAGAAATGCTTATGCGGGAAACCCGGGCGCTTCAGCATCCAGATTTCCGTGCCGTCGCCGTACTGGGGCGCCACCGGATTCAAGGCATACTCGTAATCGGTATCGGCATAGGCGATATAGCCGGGCATGGTGCCGGGGGGACACGGGTATTTCCATTTCTCGTCCGCCGGAAGTACGTTGAAGGCGATCTGGATGTTGTCATGTCCCGATCCGCCCGGTAGTTCCGGCCAGCGCCGGTAGGTATAGCGTCGCACCCCCTCCGGCCAGGTCAGTGTTTTTCCATCCATCGTCGTACAGACCGGCGGATAGAAGTCAGCGTCCTCATCGCGGATGGCAAAGCGCGGCATACCGGCGTCCGGCGTGGTGTCCTGCACCTTGGCGGCGAAGTACAAATATTGTTGATCATAGGCCAGCCAGGCAGTGGCGGCGCCTTTTCCGCCCGCCTGCGCCGCGGGACGGTAGGGCCACCAGGCCGCCTCCGTAAGTGTGGGCCCGCCGGAGACCGGACTGACCACCGCCTGACCGGGCACACCCTCCCAGTCGTCCAGCTTGCCGTCCACGGTGATCGTGCGTCTGGCGATAAGATTGACATGCAGGGTTTCCGCAAACTCGGAAACACCATCCACCCCGGCATCGTAGCGAAGGGTGAGTGGATACAGGTTGCTCAATACCGTTTTGCCGTCCAGCACCTTGAAGGTGACGACCTTTGTCTCCTCCGGCCCGAAGGCGACCGCTCGCGGCGTTCTTTCCAGCGTCAACCCTTCAACGGCCACCCGTAATTGACCCGCAATGGGGCGATTGAGGACATTGGTCAGCCGAAGCCGCAACAGAGGCTTGTTTTCGATGCGTTCGGTGAAATCCAGGCATTCTTTCTGCAGCGGTTCAATGCCGTCAAGGCGCGCGGAGCGGACTGCGGTAAGAAGCGCCGCGAAACTGCCCGGTGTGCCATTGCCGCGCAGATAAAAACCGCGCTGATCCAGCGGGACAATGTGCATGCCGTTGCTGGACGGCATCTCATTGCCGTAAAAATCGAACAGACGGAAATGATGGAGCGGATCGCGGACACTCAGGCGCCCTCCTTGCAGCGTCCACGGCGTATCCAGCTTCTTGCGCAACGCGGCGCGGGTCTCAGCCGGGGCCTCGGCGGGCAATGCGGCCAGTTGTGCGTTGAGCGCTTTCTTTCCTTGAATCTCCGCGAAGCCGCGCGCGTTGCGGAAGAGCAGGATATTGGCGTTGAAGACGTCGCCGATGTCGCCGACGATGACGACCGTACCGTCTTCGGGATCCGCGACGCCGGCGTCATTTTTCCGTCCGTCGAAGACACTGACCCAGGGAAGACCATTGGTGAAGAGCATTTTGCGAAATTTCCGCAACCCGATGAAATGATTCACCGCGCCAATGGAGGCCCCAAGTGATGAGACATGGGTGACATGATGCGCGACGGATTCACCGCGGGCATTACGGATTTGCGTATTGCCGATATAGGAGTCGGTGGCCACTGCGGCATGAGAAATGCCCACCGCGCGGTCATGGCCGGAGGAGAGATTGGTGGCCACTACCGCGGAAACCCGGTCGTCGGTGTTCGCGACCCAGCTTTCGGTGTCCCATTGCAATACTCGACCGTATGGCTCCTTGCGGTCGACCCACATGCGCACCGTGGAGGCGGGACTCAACCCCTGATAGTGCATGCTCACGAAGTCCAGTCGTTTCAGAAAGGCATCGCTGCCGTCACAGAAGAGTTTATCGAGGGTGTTCGAAGAACTGTCGCAGCCCCCGAGCAGCACCTGCACGCCGCCTTCCTTCCGCGCTTCCTCCACACCCTCGCACATCTTGGTATACATCTCGCGGTAGCGCAGGTCGTCCGCCCCCCAGGCCGCGATTGATCCGCCATTCCACGGCTCATTCCACAGTTTCAACCCGTTCATCGGCCCGCGCGGCCAGCCGAATTCCAGCGCCAGACGCTTGCAGAACTTTTTGAAATCTTCATCCGCGGACGGCAACCACGCCCCATCGCCGGGATACCCGGGCGTTGTCCACACGCCTTTGTCCGTTAATTGCGGGCGACACCAATAGGCCGGTCCGAAGGGTTGCGGCCCCCCGGCGCCGATCTCCAGCGTGATCCCCAGCCCTGCGGCTTGATATTTCAGCAACGGTTGCCGAATTTGGGACTCATACCACGCTTCGAAGTCCGGGTCAGTGGTCGCCTTGTATCCGAAGCCCATGCGGTTCGGCGCGGCATTCAGGCGCAGCAATAGTGCGGGGTCGCTGTTATCCAGACATAATTGCGGGTATTGCAGGGGTTTGACACGGTCGGATTTGAAGGTGCGCACAAAGAAGGTGATCGGTTGCCGGCCTCGCGGACCGAGATCGAGGAGCAGGGCATACCCGCCGAAGCGCGCCGGTACAGTGGGCTTCACGGTATATTCGGCAAACCCCTTGGCAGCGATATTGATCGTCACGGGGACGGATTGGAGATCAGCCAATTTTTCGAATTGTGGGGTCCAGATATCGTTGGGGATCCCCTGCATAGCGTACTGCAGCAGCACCACTCGTCCCTTCACGCTCAGCGACGTATCAGGTTGCTGATTGTATACCTGGAAGGTGAATGCCGTCTGTTCACCGGGCCAGAGCACATTGGTGGGGAGCGTGCAACCGACGTATTGGACGCCGAAGGTCATCTTAGTGGGGTTATGCGACAGGCCGAACGTTTCGGCATACCCTTGCCCCGCGGTTGCATTCCATGGACCGCCTTCAGCACCGGCGCGTGGAACGCCGAGGATGGACAGCACGGCGCACAGGCCGACCAGGAGGAAATACCTGCGGGAAGTCTGCGAATACATAAAGCCCCTCTTTCAGTCGTCCCGATACGGACGCGTTTCATGTTCCCGCCCCAACAAGCGGGCGGCCATATCGATGTATTGGAAGCCATATTCTACGGCGGGCTCGATCTGTAGACAACATTGCCAGTCATTCCAGCCGGAAATGAAAATGATTTCCGGATCCACGTCCCGCGCGCGCAGTATTTGTCGCTCAAAAAAACGACCGTCTTCCCGACGCTCCACGGCAATGTTGCCGTGTTGATGAATAGCCTCTATCTCCAGATGTTTGTGTTCCAGGTATTTTTCACGGTAGGCGCATTCCAGATACCCATCAAAACCCGGATTGACCGGTACCCACTCGCAGTTCGCGGTCTGTGGATACTCTTCAATATATGACCAGACATCGGTCGTGAAGGGTCGCACGCGGCGCAAGGTGAAATACGTGTTCTCTTTTTCTAGGTCCTTGAACGTCTCATCGTCCCCATTCAGATAGGTCAAGACCAGTGGATTCCCCCGGTATCGGTAGTAAAACGTTTGAGGTGCGAGAAGCTCTCGTACGTAATTCAAGCCATAGCGATATTGTGCCAGCGTGGGGTTCGTGAACCACTTTTCCAACCAGATGACCAGTTGCAGTGGGCGCGACTCGTCGTCCTGGTGGGATAATTCCTGGATCAGCAATGGCAGTATTCGATCCTGCGGAAGATCCGTAATGTCCCACTTCGCGAATCCATAGACATCATACACGATCACATCGATGCCGGCGCGTCGCATCCAGCGCAGTTGTTGCCGTAACACATGCACATCATCGCAACGGTAATCGGGAATAATCGGATGAAACGGACCGTTGAACTCAAGGATCGAATCCCACTCGCGGGTATCAACCTGCGTAATCGGATTGTAAAACACTGCAACTGTGCCGTTGAAACGCTGGTGCTCAGCTTCTATTATGTGCATTACGCCTCATTCGCCTGCACCACCAGGTTCGTCTGTCCGAACACCTTCGTTCGTCGCAGGTGTTCATAGATCTCCGATATTCCCTCGGTGCTCGTTTGCAGGAATTGATGGCGCTGCCCATCTATTAAATAAGAGCATAAACTCAGGCACTGCTGTATGAAGTCGACCATAGAAACCCTCGCTTGTCAACCGCTGGTCTATTTCGCATCTTAGGATGCAAGCCCCTGCTTTATCCTGCCCACCTCTGCATTGCACCCTGGCCGCCCACGGATAAAGTCTTGTCGGCATCAGCGCATAACGATACGTTATCCGCAGGCTGCAGGTGCGTCATTCCGCGCCCCCTATTTTTTCAGTTCCACCGGACAATAGTTCCAGATATTGTGGAACCAGCTCAGCAGGGGGACACAGGCATAGGCGGTGATTTTATCACCCGTTTTATCCATGCGCGCCAGCATAACGTCGAAGTGCATGCCGGGCACGGCGGTAGCGGTGGCGGCCAAGCCCGGCAGTTCATTGATGGGTACGGCCACTTCCATGGTATACCCCTTATCAACATCGCGGGAGTCATTGGCCGTGCCGTTGAGGACCGTCGCCACCTGCAAACCTTTCATTGTGGCGCTGGCATCCATTTTTCCGCCCCACTGGTCGGGCGCCTTCACGTTGAGCGCGTCATAGATACTGCCGGTGATGCCGAATTCCAATTCCCAGTAGCAGCGCGTCTTGGCGTCGGGCATGATGAAGAACTCGATGCAATCGGCATTGTACACCGCGCCGTCGCGCGGTAGCACCGGGGCCGAAAGATCGCTGTCCAGGCACTCCACCCCAATATACAGGTAATGGGCGTCCCACAACATACGCCAAGTGGTGTTATGCTCGACGGTCAAGGAATTCAGTGGATAAGCGCCTTTCAGCACGACCGCATGTTTCCAGGCCGGGTCATCCAACTTGCCGTCAATGACCGGCGCCGTTTTGGCATGCGGCACTTTAATCAGCTTTGGATGTGGCCAGGTGGGTGCTTGTACCAGTGCCGCGACAATACCGCCCAATACGCTGCGTGCGAAGGAGAGTTGATCAGCCGTCGCCGGCTTTTCACCGGAAAGCAACGGCACCAACCCGCCCGGCCAGCCATTCAAAATGATGTTGGCTGACTCCTGCCCCAGCGTCCCTTGCGCCGCTTTGGCCAGCGGTATCACCCGCGCTGCCAGCGCTTTATCCTCCGCGGTTGGCGCCACTATCGGCGCCGGTGGTTTCTCCTCGGCAAATGCCGGAGTGATTATAAGCAAGCCGAAGACACATACGCCTAGCAGTAACAGTAATCGTCGCATGGAAACCTCTTTCTTTGAGAAAGCAACATGACAAAGAGACACGTGTTCACGAAACCATTTGATGTAATTCATAACTTCGCGTTCACACATCGAGCCCATAGCAGTTCCTACCCCGTACCCATCGTGACCAGCACATGGTGCGTGGGGGCCGTGGGGAGGGGGAGTTGGTCGCCGACGACCGGGACCCCATCCAGCAAAATCTCCGTGACGCCGGTTTGCACGCCGTTCGGATTGCGGAATTCGATTTGATAGGTGGCGCCGCGGAAAGTGCGCGTAATGGAAAATGCGGTCCACGCGGGATCCACCGCCGGGCGGATGCGCAAGCCGTGGTAATCAGGGCGCACGCCGATAATGTAGTCGGTCATTGCGCGCAGCATCCATGCCGCGGTGCCGGTCAGCCAGTGATAAGCGCCGCGCCCATGCTCCTCCGGACAACTGGGACCCACGCAGAACTGTGCGTAGACGTACGGTTCAACCAGGTAACGGTCGGAATCTTTGCTGATGGGGATGATGCGCCGGAAAAGGTCGACGGCGTCTTTGCCGCGTCCGAGCATCGCCCGCGCTACCACATTGAAGGAACTGGCGTGGGAGAACACGGCGGCGTTTTCCTTCCAACCGGCCAGGAAGCGGGTGATGATGCCGATGCTTTCATCGATTTCCGTGAAGGCCGGCGCCAGATTCATCAGTCCGTAAGGGGTGCCCATATGCGTTTCGACCGCGTCCATGCACAGATTCAGCCGCTCCGGGGTACTTGTTTGCGAAATCACCGCCCATGTCTGTGAGTTGATCCAGATAAAGCCTTCCTTCTGCCCCTTCACCCCGACCGGCGTGCCATCATCTTTGAACGCACGCACGAACCATTCCCCATCCCAGCAGTGTGTATTGATTGAGTCTTTCATCTCCTCCGCGTGCTGCAGATATGCCGCCAACCGCGCATCACCGCGCATGTTCATCAAAGGCTCAATTTCATGAATGACAAAGTACAGGAACTGTGCTAACCAGACGCTCTCTCCGGTGCCGCCGGCGCCGATCGCGTTGGCCGCGTCATTCCAGTCACCTTTGCCGATGAGCGGCAACCCGTGCGCGCCACGGTCGGTAAGCATGCGTTCAATGCCGGCAATCATCTTCTCGTACACGGTGGAGGCGCCGCCATCCATGAGGGGGATCGCTTCATCCAGGAAGGCGAAATCACCGGTCTCACGCAGGTAGTCGCATACGGTGAGGATGAGCCACAACGGCAGGTCCACTTTTTCCGAGGGGCCTTCCGGCAGACCCAGGCGGTTGCACCCGCCGCAGGCGCGACCGTCAGCGAAGAAGAACGAGGCGATGCGCCGGATATTGATTTTGGCCAGTGCCGGGTTTAGCGGGATGACCCCGAAGGCGTCCTGGCAGGAGTCGCGCATGGCTGGGTATTGTCCCTTGTGGTAATACGACGGGCCGCGCCCGAAGTAGAAGTTGGCCATCACCTGGTACTTATTCCACCAGTTCATCATGATGTTGACGTCGTCGTCAGGGGTCTCCACCGCCAGCGTGCTGAACAGCGACCTCCAGTGTGCCACGGTGCGCTCCCACGCCGCCTTGTAGGTGTCGGCATGGCGCAACTCCGCCAGTTGCAGGTGGTTCTCTTCAGATTCCTCATTAGGTTGTGCGCCGATGGCCACGTAGGTTTCCCATGATTCGCCTGGTTGCAGAGTAATGCGCCACTGGTAGACCGCTACCGGGTCTTTGCCCGAGGCGGGCACGGTGGGCAGGGTCTCGCTTTCCAGGGCGATGGGGTTCGTGTAGGTGCGGAAGGGACCGTAAAATGCATCGCGGTTGAGCATCATGGCCGTCGGGGGCACCGGGGTGGTCATGAAAGCACGGTTGCGCCAGATGCCGTTGTCCTCCGACCAGCCGTGATGCGGGTGCCACCATTTTTTCACAATGGTCGCGGTCTGGCCATCGCAGGTCACCTCGTTGAAGAGACTCATAAAGACCGGCTCAAGCTCATCCAAGCTTAAATTGCCCAGTTGGAACTCCGCGCAGGTATAGACGGACAGCGTGCGCGCCTGCGTGCCGGTATTGGTGAGCGCCACGCACCAGAGCTCAGCATTGATCCCCGGCGGCACAAAAAAGGTCAGCGACGATTGGATGCCCTGATAGGTGTTGGTCAAGGTGCTGTAACCCATGCCGTGGCGCGCTTCGAAGGCGTCGGACTTCAGGAAGGGTAACACGTTGGCCGTCCAGATCTCCCCGGTCGCTTCATCCTTCACATAGACCAACCGGCCGGGCAGGTCTTCAAGCTGCTGTTGCCGTCCGCGCCGCAGCATGGCGTTATAGCGGTGGTCCTGAAAGAAACTGAATCCACCGCCCATATGCGAACACAAAGCGCAATACTCGCCATTGGTAAGGTAGTTGATCCACGGCCGCGGCGTATCCCAGCGTGTGATGACATACTCCGCACCGCCATCCGCAAAATACCCATATTGTGAGCGCATGAGAATTCCTCCAGTCAGGGGATATCTCGCATCTATTCGACTGGCATCGCTGGTCATCCTGCCAGGAAACTTGCCGTCACATTTTTCCTGTTCATTGGCTGCGGGGTAGTATTCAGGACTTACGCTTGCGAGCGTGTAGCCCTCACCCCTAACCCGGATTATTCGTGAATCGTTTTGCATCGCCTTCCAACCGTTCTTTTTTCGGTGGGCAGGCGATTTTCCGGCTTCGCGGACACCGCGATCGGGCACCGGCGGTCGACTTTCCCGCGTCTTTGCGCGAAAGCGCGCCTCCGGGCGGTCAGGAGGCCCGCCTGAGCGCCGATCCAGGCGACCGGCCGCCTGCGGTGCCCCGCGCCGCTGGTACCAGGTTCTTCTGGCTGTCCATTCGACCGTGCGCGCTCACCTCAGCGCGGCGGCGAGATGCCGCCAGTCGTCTTGCACCGGACAACTCGTCGGCAGATGCCACCAGATATGCCGGCAGGTTTCCACCAGCTTGGCCCCGATCTTCAGCAGGCGGGTCCGCAACGTCGTCACCGTGACCGTCGCCCAGGCGGTACCCACGGCCGCGGCCCGCACGGTCGCACACAGCAACAGCGCGGCGGTATGCCAGTGCAGACGGGTCTGATTCGCCAGAAAGGTCGTGCAACTGGTCCGCCCGGCCGCCAGGTCGATCTTGTATTCCTTCCACACGTTTTCGGCATCGCCGCGCCCGCAGTAGCGTGCGTAGACCCGCTCCGGGGCGTCGGCCAGGCCGCTGATCACGAACCGCGGATTCACGTCCCCTTGCGTAATCTCCGCCTTCACGATGATTCGGTACGGGCGCGCCCACGTTTTGGCCGCGTAGGAAAACTCCCCAAACTCGCGGCACCCATCGCCGTCCACCGCGTACTTCAAACACGCATCGATCTGTGTGGCGATGCTCAGTTCCTGGAGGACCGCGTTCCGGCTCACCCCGAGCAGCGGCACCAGGCCCAGCGCTTCACACCAGCGCAGCACCTCAGCGATCCCAAAGGCGCTGTCCGCACGCAAAATCAATCGCGCCTGCGGACACTGCGCGCGCAGCCGTTTCACGAGTCCGCGCAGCACGGTAGACAGTCCCTTGGTCGCCTTGGCATTGCCGGGGCGCAGCACCGCGCCCAGCGGACGCTTCACCCCATCCGTGCCCGTCACGCACACCGCCAGCGGCAGGTAACAGCGACGATCATAATGCCCATTGAAGAGCGAAAACTGCTGCTGGCCATGGCACGGGTCGTCATAGGGATCCACATCGATCACGACTTCCGTCTCGGTAGCCGCCAAGGGGGCCAGTCCCACCGCCACCAGCGCCCAGCCCATGCGCACCAAGTCTTGGACCGTCGGCGCATGCTCGAAGCGCGACAACACCTCCTGGCTCACCAACGGCGCGCCCGACGCCGGCAACTGGCCGCAGACCGTTTTGAGCGCCGGATCGTGCCGCAGGCGGTCCAAATCGTTGCCATCTTCATAGCCCATCGCGATCGCATACACCCGCGTGGCGATAATCTCCTGCGCGGCGTGCTTCACTTTGGCCGCTTGACGGCGATCCTGGAATGCCTCCACCAGCGCCTGGGTCACCCCGCGCTGCCGATCCGCCAGGGCCAGCAGCGCCAGGCCCGCATCCGACGTGACATCGCCGCCATCAAATTGCACCACCACCTCCCGCTTGGCAGCAGGAAACACTACCGCGTTGGCCGAAATCTTCATGGGGAAACACCTCCGGAGTCGGACGTAAGATAAGTTGCTAGCTTACCTTAAGTCTTCTTGACGGGGAGGTGTTTTCCTGCTTGGTTTGGACGAAATGTTGGAAACTTATGCGACTCACGCATAATCCGGGCTAGCATCCCATATGATGAACCGATAACGCATAACGGCTGGCGGAAAAGAAACTGCATCCGCGGACTACCCAAAAACGTTAGCCCGCTGTGTTCGCGAAGGGCATACAGCGGGCTAACCGAAGCATTATTCATATGTACATGAATAATGCGGATTGGGCACGTATCAGCGTAATTCGAGCGCCAGCAAATATTCTTCCAATTCCGCACGACGCGTATTTTCCTGGGTTTGCAGGGTACTGATGCGCAGTCGAAGTTGATCGATTCGCGTTTCTTGCACATCCAACTTTTTCAAGTACCGTTTGTACAAGTCGCTGCCATGCTCAATCTGTCCCATATTTCTGCGAATGCGATCCTGCTCGGTGCCGATCGTCTGAATTTCCTGTTGGGCTTGTTGCCAGCGACGGCGTAATTCGGCCATCTCAATCTTTTTCAGCGACAGATGTTGCAAGACATCACGCATCTCGTTGGACAGTTTTCCCTGCTTCAGGTAGATTTCGATATTGTCGCGGTCCAGATCGAGCAAGCGGAACGCTTCCTCGGTGTTCTGCTCTTCCGCAACGGTCAACTTCACTGGTGCTGTACCGTCCAGTTTGACGTTGAAACGATAAAGTGCGTCGGTGCGCTCATCTGGCTTTGCCGGGGCGACCAGCGACCACCCCTCGTCCACGGGATGTTCGACAATCAACGTCCGCTCCTTGCCATCTTTCGCTTTGAATGTATAGGTGAGCGTACGCTGGTATTTTCGCTTCATATAGAGTACGCCTTTTACGATTTTCACTCCGACCATCTCGGATTGCGTATTTGCACCCTCACGCATGCTTTCGACGCCCAGGTCGATTGCATAAGACAGTAACCGCTGTTCACCGGGTTGCAAGTCTTCGATTGTTGCATCGCCGGCGTAGGTGTCGCCACTATAGACGGTTACCGGACCACCCATCAGGTGCACACCGGTAGTGTTTTTCACGCGCAGACCGTAGAGCGGATATTTGTCATGCACCGTGGGGTTATAAATTGAAACTTTCCAGGCATCCACCGCGCCGGCAACAATGGGCAACAGCGCCGACTGCTGACGCGGCAGCGTGACGGGGTCTTTAATCGCGTATTCAAAAGCTTGCCCCAGATCAGACGCGGTGGCCGCGGACGCCACCGGGCGTTGGGGAGCACGCGGCATCACGGGAGCAGTCTTTACGGATGTCTGCTTTCCCGCATCCATCAGGATATTTGCCGCGACATTCGCGGAACTATACACCATGCGACCATTCACGCTGCGGACATCTACGCTGCCGTCCGTTGCAACCACGTCATCAGCGCTCACCTTCGGTGGCTTAGGCAACTCCGGTTCAGATGAAGTTGTATCTTCGCGGTTGCGTTCGCCAGCCATATCCGCGCCGTAATGTACCGGGCGGAGAGAAGCATAGAGATCAGGCACCACCAACGGACGCGGTAAATACAACGGGGTATACAGGTCCTGGATGAAGCTGATAGGGCGACCGGAGACCAGCGACAGGTGTATATTCGTCCAATCCGCTTCGCTGGTATTTTCGACAATCGCCCATCCCTGCAAGAGCGATGCGGTGTCGCCGAGTACCAGACGATAGGAGGTTTTCCAAATAGGGGTTTCTGTTAAGTACCCCACCACCACGCGGTGTTTACCATCACCGGTGAAGTCGATACTCACCGGCTTTCGCTGATTATCGAGTCCGGAAGCCATCACCCCCAGCGCGTCCTGCAGTTCCTTGTTGAGCTTCTCATCGAGTAGGCGTAAGGTGGAGATTTCTTCCAGGGTAACCTTTACCAGACCGGCATCGGTGAACAGTGTCAGAATTTCCGAATCGAGCGTCTCTTCACCGACTTTCTTTTTCTTTATCTCAACCCCGACAATCTTGCCGGTCAATTTCTGCCCCGCATCCACTTCGACCGGCACCCCGCGCAGGCGGTTGAGCAACTGTCCAAGGGTGGGATTATCGGTGATGTTGACGGCGAAGGCTTTCAGGGTTTTGCTCACCGGATCCTTGGCGCCGTAAGTCACCGCGCCGACTTTCCCGCCATCAAGATCGAGAAGCACCAACGATTTGAGCAAATCGTTGATCTGTTCGGTTTTGAAGGAGAGTTGTACCGTAGCATTGCCGGTGAGTGTACCGGAGCGCTGCACATAGCCCATACCGCTGGAGAAGAGCACCACCTGGGTGATCGGCACATCGGTCGCGGTTGCGAGCGAAGATGGGGAATTTGCCGCCTCGGCGCTGGCCAGCAGACTGACCCAGAAACACGCGAAGACGTATGCGGCGAAAAAGACGGGAACGTTGCGAGACATCGAACACCTCCTGTTATTGATGTAAATGCAGTCACGCACGAGAGTGTGCGTGCTATGCCAATAGACCGAAAGAGACGGAAAAAAGTTCCACTTTCTTACATGGAGCTTGTCCCCATCCACGAAGATACCGCAATCGATACCGACCACAATCATTGGTGAAGGGCATGCTCTGCTACCAGGTCCTCAGCGCGCTGCAACTCGTCGTCATTAAACGTGGAGTTTTCGAACTCTACTCCCAGCACACTGGAAAATCCCGCACAAAGAGCATCGACCACTTCACCTTCGAGCACCTCACGACCGGCAGCCGTCCACAGATCGACCATACCATTGCGCATGACATCCTGCCAATCCGACCGATAGAACACCTCCTCCCATACCGGGTAGTTCACTGTGAGCGGTAAAGAATTCTGTTGCAGAATGATACCGTCCTTACGCTGCTGCGCACTTCCGATTATTTTGCGTCCGGCCACCATCAAGTCGCAGCGGGCCTTCGCGGCAAAACAGGCCGGGTTGCCGGCCGCCATCAGCGACGCCGGGTCTCCACCACGCGTCTTGGCCTGACGGTCTACTAACTCCGCGGCGACACCCAGGCGACACAAGCCATTGACTAACGCCGACCCGAGAACCCGGTAGCTGTCCATGATGCTACTCCCGGCGTCGGGGAGCTGTTCTTCGGCCAGAATAATGCTGAAGGTGACTTCATGGTCATGTAAAATCGCTCGTCCGCCAGTCGGGCGCCGCGCAAGGTCATAGCCCAAGCGCGCGCAGTTTTCCACTTGCACGTTGCCCTCGACCGGCTGAAATTTGCCCAACGTGATACATGGCGGTGTCCAACGATAAAAACGCAACACCGGACCGGATCTTCCGGTATGAATCGCTTCGCGCAACGCTACATCCGCCGCCATATGAAATGCCCCCGGTCCATCGACCGGCGGCAGCAACCGCCATCGCACCACAACAACCTCCCTGTGCTTCTCCGAGAATACCAGAGAAGTTTCTATTATATTTTCGCCATCTCGCGAAGAACCCCTGGCAAATTTAGCTGGTTGTCTCCACAATGCGCAGCTCAGGTGTCGCCGTCTTCACGGCATCCTTCATTCGTCCTTGCTCCTACGCACCGGATCATGGTATAGTTGGCAGGTCTTTCCGGGCTCACGTGAGCCCGTTTTTTGATGGATCAGGAGAGTGGAATGACGACGAATCCCATGTTGCCCACGAGCTATGAGCCACGCGAGGTGGAAGAAAAGTGGATGCTCTATTGGCAGGCACAGCACTATTTTCATGCGACAGTGCGTCCCGGTCACCCGCGGTATTGCATCACAATTCCCCCCCCCAACGTCACCGGGGAATTACATATGGGCCACGCCTTGCAACATGCCATCCACGATGCCGTCATTCGCTACCAACGCATGCTGGGGCGGGAAACATTATGTTTGCCGGGGACCGATCATGCCGGCATCGCCACCCAACGCAAAGTTGACGCACAATTAGCGGAAGAAGGTTTGACCAAGCACGACATCGGTCGAGAAAAATTCCTGGAACGCATGTGGCAATGGAAAGAGTACTATGGCGGCACGATTCTCCGTCAACTCAAACGCTTTGGTGCGTCCTACGATTGGGAGCGCGAACGTTTCACTATGGACCCCGGCTATACCAAAGCGGTGCGTACGGCATTCACTCATCTCTACAATCGCGGCTTGATCTATCGCGGCACGCGCATCATCAATTGGTGCGTGGGGTGTGAGACAGCTATCTCCGACCTGGAAGTCCAACACGAGGAACAGCACGGGCATCTCTGGCATTTGCGCTACCCATTTGTTGATGGCGACGGCGGTATCATTGTCGCGACGACACGCCCCGAGACCATGCTCGGGGATACTGCCGTGGCGGTGAACCCCGACGATCCGCGCTATGCCGGTGTAGTCGGCAAAATGGTCATGCTGCCGCTGATGAACCGCGCGATCCCGATTGTCGCGGACGAATTCGTCGATCCGGCCTTCGGCACCGGCGCGGTGAAGGTGACCCCCGCCCACGACCCGAACGACGCAGAAATCGGCCGTCGCCACCAGTTGCCGGCCCCGGTGGTCATCGGGCAGAATGGTCGCATGACTGCTGAAGCCGGCATCTTCGCGGAGATGGAACGTTACGACGCTCGTCGTGCGGTCGTGCAAGCGCTGCTGGAACTCGATTTGCTGGTAAAGATTGATGAGCATACGCATGCCGTCGGCACCTGCGAACGCTGCGCCACCACTATTGAACCGCTGCTCTCAGAGCAATGGTTCGTGAAGATGGAACCGCTGGCCGCCCACGCGCTGAAGGCCATTCGCACGAATCTGGTCGAATTCCAACCCGAGCGTTTTGCGCGTTTCAGCGAAGACTGGTTGGACAACATCCGCGACTGGTGCATCTCGCGCCAACTCTGGTGGGGACATCGCATCCCGGTCTATACCTGCGCCGCGTGCCGGCAGGAATTCGCCGCGGTGGAACCGCCGACATCATGTCCAGCCTGCGACCACGCGATACTCGAACAAGATCCCGACGTGTTGGACACCTGGTTCAGTTCAGCCTTGTGGCCGTTTGCCACGCTGGGATGGCCGGAGCGCACGCCGGAATTGGATTATTTCTACCCGACCAATTTGCTGATCTCCGGGCGCGATATTATTCCGCTGTGGATCATTCGCATGATCTTCAGCGGTATGGAATATCTCCCAGACTTCCCCAAGGATGGCGCGCCGTTCGACCGCGTCTATATCCATCCTACGGTACAAAACTTCGAAGGCAAGCGCATGTCAAAGTCGCTGGGCACCGGAGTGGACCCGTTGGAGTTGATGGATAAATACGGCACCGATGCCACGCGTTTCGGACTCTGCGGAATGGCGACCGCCACGCAGGATGTGCGCTTGCAGGAAGTCCGCGACGCCGACTGGTCAGCCAAAAATCCGGAACTCGGTCGTACCTTTCCATTTTTCGTGCAAGGGCGCAACTTCGCCACAAAAATCTGGAATGCCAGCCGTTTTGTCTTGATGAACCTGACCCCGTATACCCGCGCCGTCCCGACACCCAAAACACTGGCTGACGAATGGATTCTCTCGCGCTATGCCATTGTGGCGACACAGGTCACCGACGCACTGGAAAACTATCGACTGGATCAAGCCACGACGACACTGTATGAATTTTTCTGGAGTGAATTTTGCGATTGGTACCTGGAAATGACCAAGCCGGCATTACGCAGCGCTGATCAAGGCATGGCCGATGCCGCGCGCAACACGCTGGCGTATGTCCTGGAAAATACCTTACGCTTGTTGCATCCGTTCATGCCGTTCATCACCGAGGAGATCTGGCAGCACCTTCCGCATACCGGGGGAGCCAAGGACAGCTTGATGATCTCCGCATGGCCGGTGTCAGACCTGGTGTTCTATGACCTGGGCATCGAAGCGCGCATGGCGTTATTGATGGAAATCATCAGTTCCGTGCGTAAACTGCGTGCGGACCTGGGAGTAGCCCCGGCGCAAAAAGTCGTCATCCGCATTGCCACCGACAATAACGAGGCACTCGATATTGTGCGGACCAATGAGCCAATCATCCTGCTTCTGACTCGCGGCGAGGAAATCGCTATCACCGACGCCACCGCGGAATCCTCTGGCGACAACCTGTATTGGCAAGAGATGCCTATTGGCGTGACCATCTCGCGCGAAATGTCCGCTGAAGAGCGCCAACTCGAACTCGACAAATCATTGAAGGAAATTGCGAAGACCACGGTAGAGATTGAGAAACTGGAGACCCGCCTGTCCAGCCCGTCATTCGTCGAACGCGCGCCCGCCGACGTCGTGAGTAAAAATCGCGCGGACCTTGCGGAACTCCGTCACCGTCGCGACGCGCTCAATGAACGCGTGAAACTACTGGGTTAACGCTGCGCCCTATGAGGAAAAAGCCGCCGGAGACGCCACGACCTTTCACGCTTGTCCCCCTCGGCCTGGTGCTGTTGCTGCTCTTCAGTTTCCGGGTGATGTTCACCATGCGTCGTCTTGGTGGGTATCAAGCGATGTATTCGACATTCATCCTCGTCACACTCACCATATTGCTTATTGGTGTGACGATATTTCTGACACAGCGCAGAAAGAAATAGGACCGGCATGGCAATACAATGGACGAACGGCTCTACCTGGGTGTGGTTATTTATCGTACCCCTCTTGTATCTGGTCGTCGTCGTGCTGTATAGCAGGCACTATCAACCTTCTGCAATTATCATCAAGCAGAAACTACCTCCGGAAGAATTATCACCGGCCGTGGTGGCCTGCTTCCTGGCGGGTAACCACTACCCGCCCCGGTTGTTGGCGATTACATTGCTAAGCCTGGCGGTTCGTGGGTATCTCAGTATCACCACTCAGGCGGGAAGCTATACCCTGACAAAATGCCGGCGCGTGCCTGGCGATCTGTCGTCGTTGCTGTTGGCGCATCTCGAACCGGGCCAACCGATCACCTGGACCACACTGATCGCGCGTACGCACTTCTCACGGGAATTACTGACCTCCATCCTCGCGGGCTTGGAAGCCGCAGGCTTCATCCTGGCGTATGATGAATCGACCGTGCAATTGTTGGACAAGCCGCTCATCGCGGACAATATGCAGCTGCTCCCACGTGAAGAATCCGCCGTCCTCAATTACTTATTGCCATATTCCGGCTTCACGCTAGCGCTTACCGCAGAGACCGCACGCACCATTCGCGGTGCGTTCGATCATTTGAAGTATGCTATTGAAGACCGATTTCACGTAGAAGATTTTACCATCAAGGATGCACTGTATTTCAGTGTAGGCGTGGTGCTGGCGCTAGCTTACCTCGTCATCCTGGGTCGATCCATGTTCGGCATCTTCTCGCTACGTACCGGTGCATTCCTCCTGTCGATGCTTCCATTCGGTTTCGCCTGGTACTTCATTATGATGCGCGCATCGTTATCTCGCGCCACCCTGGATGCGATTCTCGGTTTCCGCAAAGAACTGCTTGAAAACGAAACCACACCGGCTACTGATCAAACAGACCAGTTCTTTCAGTATCTCCCTTATGCGGTCGCTTATGAGCTCTCCGTAGAATGGGAACGATATTGTGGATTGCGTCCTGAAGCTGCTCTCGCCTTCCCGGTCTGGTTCAGTGCGACACAACCACGGGAGCGTGCGAATGAAGTGAGCCGGATAATCAGCCAGGATTTCCCGGCAGTACTTGAGCAACTCATCGCAAAAGTACCGGATCCGGTTGTTCCGCTCCCGGCGATAAAAAGCGGTAAACCCCGTTTTTTTTTACCGGAGCTTTCTGATGTTCTGGCTCGCTGGTATAAACGATGAGTGCGCAGTCCACCACACCGACAGGCTCAATATATTCCGCAAGGTTTAGTGGATGATATGGCGAAAATATCGTTATGTCCGATCCCTACGCGGTAGCCGCAAACTATTACGATATCATGATTGATTGGCCTACGCGTCTGGCGCGGGAGCGTCCGTTCTTCGCCAGCTTGTTCGACGAGTTGCCAGTGGGACGTGCGTTGGATGTTGGGTGTGGAACAGGTCATCACGCGCGATTATTCGGTGAATTATGGGCGGATGTCGTAGGACTGGAGCCCAGCAGGCCAATGATAGACCGAGCGCGGGCGCTAACCGCCGGGGATAACCCGCGTTTCGTCGATGGCGGTTTTGCAGACATTTCCACCCTCACCGGCGTCTTCGATCTCATCGCCGTCCTCGGTAATACGCTGGCCTATGTTGCGGATGAAGCCGAACTTCGCGATGTCCTGCGTGTCATGCGCGAAAAGCTGGCTGCAGGCGGTTGTCTGGTGGTGCAAGGGGTCAATTATGACAGTCTAGGCGCCATCGGATCGCGCTGGTTACCGGTCATCGAGCGACACGATGCCGCACACGATTATCTCTTCTTACGCGAATACCATTTCCGAGAATCTATCGTCGAATTCACCCTCATTACCCTTATCCATAGTGATGGCTGGCAACAACACACGGAATGCAGCCGGCATTTTCCCATCACCGGTGACTGTCTTTCGCGCGCCCTGCTGGCTGCCGGTTTCACACAACACGAGCTCTTTGGCGATTACCAACGCGTACCGTATGACGCCGCGACATCGCCGAATCTTATCGCACTGGCGCGGTAAAGGATATCACATCATGGAACCCGTCTTTTCCTCATCAACGGATATTCTGGTCGCCGGCGGCGGTCCGGCGGGGGTGGCGGCGGCAATCGCGGCGGCACGCTTGGGTGCCAACGTAGTATTGGTTGAGCATTACGGTTTTCTGGGCGGTATGGCGACCGCCGGCTTCGTGTTCCCGTTCATGACGCATTATGCCGGCGACCGACCCATCATCGATGGGATATGGGGAGAGATGATCACGCGCCTTACCGCCTACCCCCACGGTTTCAAAGCCAGCACCCATCTCGGGATGCGTCATTTTTGCTTTGACCTGGAGGGATTGAAACAGATCTGGTTGGACATGTGTTGCGCGGCTGGCGTGCGGCTCCAATTGCATACGTATATCAGCGATGCGCTAACCGAGGGCAACCGCGTTGTCGGCATCGTCACCCACAGCAAATCCGGACGTGAGGAGATCTTCGCACGGGTGGTGATCGATGCCACCGGAGATGGCGATGTAGCGGCGCGCGCTGGGGCCGCCTTCATGTTGGGAAGGCCGGAAGACGGGTTTATGCAGCCCATGTCGCTACACTTTCGGCTTAGCAACGTGGATATGCATCGTATGCCGAGTCGCGACGAGATCAACGCCCTGTACATGCGAGATAAGGCCGCTGGACTCATCACCAACCCACGAGAAAATTTACTCTGGTTCGACACCACATATCCCGATCAAGTGCACTTTAACACCACGCGCATTATTAAAGTGGATGGCACCAACCGCGACGATCTGACGGCTGCGGAAATTGAAGGTCGACGCCAGACTCATGAACTGGTAGCATGGATCATACACACGATTCCCGGTTTCGAGCAGAGCTTTCTCCTCTCCACCGCCCCCCAGGTAGGCGTCCGCGAGACACGCCGCATTATTGGCGAACATATCGTCACCGAGGAAGAACTGCTCAAGCTGACCCGTTTCCCTGATGCCATTGCCTGCGGCGCCTACCCGGTCGACATCCACAATCCTACCGGCGCAGGTACGGTGATGAAGCATCTCGCATATGGCGATTATTACACTATTCCTTATCGCGCCCTGGTGCCCATTGGCACGGAGGGGCTTCTCGTTGCCGGTCGCCCTATCTCCACCACGCATGAGGCGCACTCTGCTACCCGCATCCAGGCCGTCAGCAGTGCTACCGGGCAAGCCGCGGGAACGGCAGCGGCGCTAACTCTGGCGGCGAATATTACACCGCGCGCGATTGATGTGTCGGAGTTGCGTACAGCTTTGCGTGCACAGCACGCACTGGTGGACTGACTGCGTGCAGCCCGCTTTTAAGCGGGAGGATAAGTTGAAAGGGACGTAAATGACCAGCCTGTATTGTGCGGTGGATATTCTGGCGTTCGGCGCGCATCCCGATGACGTCGAACTGAGTTGTTCCGGAACCTTACTGCTCGCACGCGAGCGTGGATATCGCACGGCTATTGTCGATTTCACCCGTGGTGAGATGGCTTCGCGCGGTACCGCGGAGGAGCGGGATGCCGAGGCGGCACAAGCCACGCAGATTTTGGGATTGACCGCTCGCCGTAACCTGAATCTCGGCGATGGCCGCCTCATGGACACGCTGGAAAATCGAGACCGGGTGGCCGCGGAAATCCGCCGTTACAAACCACGTCTGATTCTCTCACCGGCGCCCGGCGACCGGCATCCCGATCACGATGCGGCAGGCAAGCTGATACAGGCCGCTGCCTTCTACGCACGCATGAAGAATCGTGTCTTGTGCGATGAAGAATCCGGGATGCCGTTGGATGCACATTCGCCGGGCCTGGTCCTTATTTATCCCATGCATGAATTGGAACGGCCAACGCTGGTTGTCGATGTCAGTCCGTATCATGCAACGAAGCTAGATATCGTCCGCACCTACCGTTCGCAATTTCTCAATCCGATGCCGGACGACTACCAATTTATTGGCGCCAGCGACTACCTGCATATGATCGAGGCGCGCGGCGCGTATTACGGGGCGATGATCCAGGCATCGTACGGCGAACCGTTCATCTCACGCTCACCATTGAAAATCGCTGACCCGTTAACCAGCTTAGCCGGGGGGAAAGCTGGATTATAATTGATGGGTAGCAGCGTGTTGTTTTGAAATTTCAGCACCGGTAGTTCCGGAGGACGACTTCAGGAGGCTCTCATGGGTGATATCGAAAGTGTGGTTGAGGCGCTAAATCTTGAATATGGCGCCAATCGGCGATATGCATATCAAATCGAGCGGAGTCCGTTTTCTCGGCTCAATGCGGTGCTGGAAGGCGTGCGCCGGAGTGAGGGTGATCATGTCGACGCGATGATGACTTACCTCCAAACCCATCAGGCAGTGAATCCGGACGCGGGACGGGGTTTTTCCACTATGCTCACTCATTTGCGCCTGAATCTGGAGTTCGAGCAGCTCGCCGTCGGCGCTTACATGCGCTTCGCCCGCGAAAGCGAGGATCCCGAACTCAAGAAAACCTTCAAGGAGTTGGCGCGCTCGGAATCCGGGCATATCAGCTTGTTCAAAGCACTGATCAGTGAAGTCGAAGAAAATCGCTACCCGGTGATCGTCTACTGTCCGGTGTGCGGGTGGGAAGTGGATTTCGGTCCCGACCCTGCGGAAGACGCTGTCGAGTGCTGTAACAAGTGCCGGCAGAGAGTGCGCCTCGAGCTGCGAGACGGTGACTTTACACCCCGGCAAGTGGAATAAATAAACTTTCCGCTGGCCAACTTGAGCAGATTGTCGAATGCATCAATCTGCTCAATGCGCAGTCGCAACCAGGACTACCAGATCATCTGGCCTTCCGGTATGATGTTTGCCGATCCTACCCGCTCGTACCCCTTCAAACTCGGTGACTGATCCCGTACCGTCACCGCAGCACGGGCTGCGTCCTGCACATGACCCATCATGTGCAGGAACTGCCACCCCCGGGTGCGAATTGCTATAGCTGATGCTCGTTCAGCACACCACACATTCGCCGCGCGCTATACCGCGCTTAGCGTCCGTCTCGCGCATGTCCGGCATGTCGTGGGGATGGCCCGCGCGTACTGACGACCTAGCCCAACACCCGCTATTCATCAATGGTCGTCTCGGTTTTCTCTCGCGCTGGATCTGGCGTTTTTTCTCGTATCGTCTCACCCGTGCCGGACACTGGTTTATCTGGCCCACCCTGCTCTTCGCACTCTTTGGCAGCACCTCGCTTGATATCCAGGCCTATGTGATCTTTGTGTATGCCGGCATCCTCTGGATATTGGCTTTCCTGGTGGCTGTGCTCACCGCGCCACGCGTGACGGTGCACTCCACGCATGCCGAACGCATCTGTGCCAGGGAGACGTTGCCAGTCGATGTTGTTGTTTTGCCCTTGCGGCGTGGACTGAATATCGACTTGCATCTGCTGCCGGTCAGACTACCCTTCGGTTTACGTGCGAATCCCGCGGAAGGTGTAGCACTGCCCGCAGGCAAACCAGGGAACCCGATTCATGCGCGACTGGGCATCTATGCTGACCGGCGCGGAGTCTATGCGCTCCAGGGGTATCTGATAGAGACGGACTTCCCTTTCGGATTATTCAATGCCTATCGGATTCATCAGCAACCACGTCCCCTACTGGTCTACCCTCGCTTCACACCCCTGGCAGCGTTATCTTTGCCCAGCGGCTACCGCTTTAATCCTGGCGGAGTGGCGCTGCGCGCGCATCAGGGTGATTCCTTCGAATTACTGGGAAACCGTGAATACCAGGACGGGGATAATGTCCGCAATATCGACTGGCGCGCGACCGCGCGGATGCAAACAACGATTATTCGCGAGTATTCCCAGGAATATTTCCTGCGTGTCGGCGTGGTGTTGGATACTTTTGTGCCTGAGGAGGCACGAGAAGCGACCTATGCAAATTTTGAACGCGCGGTCTCATTATGCGCCGCCATCAGCGATTACATGGCCCGCCAGGAATATATGGTCGATATTTTCGCCGCCGGCCCTAACCTATACCATTTGGCGACCGGTGGAAACCTGACCTATCTGGATGAAATTCTAGATATCCTCGCCTGCGTTCAATCAAACCCCGAGGAACCGTTCACACTACTCGAACCTGAAATATCCCAGACATTGGGTAAAATCACCCTCATCATCTGTGTGATGCTGGACTGGAACGATGCACGGCAACAATTTGTCGATTATCTCGCTATGCATGGCGTCGCGGTAAAGGTGGTGGTGGTGCGCGATGAAGCCTGCACACTGGACCCTGCGGTTGCGCCATGGGCCGGGGGCATCACGGTGATTGCGAAAACGGCGTTCGATACCGGCGTGGAGGTGCTGTAAATGACTATCACGACGCCGATGCCGGACTCACGCCTACCCCTGGCGATCACCGGTATGATTCTTGTAGCGGAGATTGCGCTGTATACGGTTACGCAGAGTTCGGGAATTGCGTTACTGTTCGGCGTGTTGCTGCTGGCGTCATATACTACCCATTGGCGCATCGATTCAGAATCCGGTGTCTGGGGAATTCGCTTGGGTCTGCTCATCCTGGGCATCACCCTGTCGATACTCAAGCCGCTCCCGAATAGCGAGAGTATCATTGATATCCGCTGGACGAACACACTGGGCGTGCTTTGCGCCGCGGAACTTCTTTGTCAGGCCTGGCGTCGACAACCGAACCGGGGTGTTCTCCTCACGTTACCCGGGATTATCTTCCTGGCCGCCAGCAATTCCTTCGATATGCGCGCGATCCACTGGTGGGCGCCGGCATTCACCCTGTGCCTGATCCTCAGCCTGCCATCCTACCGTGTGTCTGGTGCGTCAACACTTCCCCGTAACCGTTTGATCGGACTCCTGTTCTGCGCCTGCACGCTGGCATTGGGCATGATCGCCACTGCGTTGATCCATCGGAACAAACTCGAAATTTATTTTCTCGGTGACCGTTTGCTGAGCCCGCGGGAAATATCGACGACCGGGTTGTCCAATGCACCTTCGCTGGGGGCCACTTTTGGTCTGCGTGGTTCGACGCGACGGGTGTTGCGCATCCAGGGTTCCGCGCAACTACGCTATTTGCGTGCGATGGCCTTTAGTGAATACAACAATGGACGCTGGGCGCCAGACGGCACATCGCGTCTGATGATGCCGTTAACGCGGTATCAAATTCAAAAACAATTACCGGGAGAGCGATTGCATATTGTCGAATTGGTACCCACGCAATCCACCCTCTATCTACCCAAGGAAACTGCGGCGATCTGGACAGATAGTGAGCTGGAATGGTCACCGCAATTCGGCGGACCGATCAGACACCTCAATCAAGGGTTGGCGACCTATGACCCGATCATCCCTGACACGCCATCCGCGAAAACGATTCTTAGCGACCTGGGAACAGATGAACGGGAGGCATTGCTGGCGGTACCTGTCAATTTGAATTCACGCATTCGCACTTTAGCAGACAATATCGCGCCACAGACGGCCAGGCCACAGGAGAAGATCAAAGCAGTCACCCAATATCTCACTACCCGCTACCACTACAGCCTGACGACTGATCCCGGAAACGGCGATCCGGTGACCAATTTCCTTCTCCAACACAAATCAGCACACTGCGAGTATTTCGCCTCCGGGGCAACAATATTGTTACGCTTGCTGGGTGTCCCCACGCGCTACGTCATCGGGTATTACGCCCACGAAGTATGCGCAGATGGTATGGTGGTTCGCCAGCGTGACGCTCATGCCTGGGCGGAAAGCTGGGTGAACGGGGTTGGATGGGTGACCGTGGATGCTACTCCCGGAGACGGACGCCCTGATCAAACGACTGACTTGCGTCCCTGGATCGGACAGCGACTATTTGAATGGGTACAGGATCAAATCGGCGCATTACAGGCGTGGGTGTTGGGATTATCGCTCTGGCAGATACTCGGTATCGTCGCTCTGCTGGTTGTTCCTTTCTTCTTGCAACGTATGCTGCGTGCACGACGTCGCCGCATCAGCGCGGCAGTCTCACGTGGCTACACTGTACGCGATAAAGAATTGGCGATTTTGGCCCAACGCTTCACTGCCTGGCTAGTCCATGCCGGATTTCCGTGTCCGGAGACGCGCCCCTGGCAGGAGCATCTGGCACAAATTAACGCGTCGGACGTCGCCCAGGCCTTTGTATGCCTGTATACGCCGCTACGCTTTGGTCCGACCTGCACATCGGAGGACATCCAGGCGTTGCACCAGTTGCTGTGCGAATTGGAACGCGCAGGTGCTAAGCAATAACTAGCCCCATTGCATTATTCATGCGTTCAGAAATAATGCGGGTAAAGGAGAACAGATGACAACACCGACATCGAGTACTGTTGCCCAGCTTATCATGTCGAACCTGGGAAGAGTAATCAAGGGGAAAGCCGCGGCCATCCGTTTGATTACTATTTCACTACTCGCAAATGGACATACCTTACTGGAAGATGTGCCGGGTACAGGAAAAACGACGCTGGCGAAATCATTGGCACGTTCAATTGACGGCATCTTTCGCCGCGTACAATTTACGCCGGACTTGTTGCCCGCCGACATCACGGGCAGCAGCATCTTTCGTCCCCAGGAGGGGAGCTTTGAATTCCACGAGGGTCCGGTCTTCAGTAATGTATTGCTGGCGGATGAGATCAACCGTACTTCGCCACGCACCCAGTCGGCATTGCTGGAAGTCATGAACGAACGCCAGGTGACCGTCGAGGGGCAACGTCGCCCTGTTCCAACGCCATTCTTCGTGATTGCAACGCAGAACCCCAGCGAATTTCACGGCACGTATCCGCTACCGGAAGCGCAACTTGACCGCTTCGCCGTACGCGTCACGCTGGGATATCCCGGCATCACTGATGAATTGGATATCCTCTACTCACGCAACGATCATGACCCCTATGATGATTTAAAACCGGTCGTCTCCTGCGCGGATATACTGGCGGTGCAACAGGCCGTAAAGGCTGTACGCGTCGAGCGTGCCGTGGCTGAATACCTGCTGCGCCTGGTGGACGCCACACGCCAGGATCCACGCGTCCACTTGCCCGTGTCGCCGCGTGGTTCACTCACGCTCTACCGCTGTGCCCAGGCGCTGGCCTTTCTGGAAGGACGTGATTACATCCTGCCTGAGGATGTACGCACCCTTACCGGGCCGGTGCTTGCGCACCGCATCACCCTGGACACAAAAGCCCGTTATGGTGGCGTCCTCCCAATACATTTGTTAGAAGAAGCATTAGAAAAGGTCGCTGTACCGCGTTAAGCGAAATATTAAGTGAATGCTCTTGCCGGACGAATTTTCGAGCCTGGTATTGATCTACCATGTGAATATTATTGTCGTTCGCGTAACAAAGCCGCGACCGCCATAATAAGGAGTTTGTATGCCGTATACCTACCAGGATATAGCGAAGATGATTGATCATTCGCTGCTTAATCCATCGCTGCCAATCGTAGAATTGGAAGCCGGGATGCAAGTTGCCCTGGCGTATGATACTGCCAGCGTCTGCATCCTCCCCTATTATCTCAAACGTTGCGCTGAAGTGTTGCGCGGCAGCACAGTGAAGGCCAGTACCGTCATCGGTTTCCCGCATGGTGGTCAGATGCCGGCGATTAAAGTCGCAGAAGCGCGCCAGGCGCTTTCCGACGGTGGAGAAGAACTGGACATGGTCGTAAACATTAGCCAGGTGCTGAGCGGCGAGTGGGCGGCGGTCCGTGAAGATATCGCCGGGGTCATCGTGGTGGCGCACGATGCCGGGGCCAAGGTAAAAGTGATCTTCGAAAACTGTTATCTGCAAGATGCCGACAAGATCGCCTTGTGCGAAATTTGTGGAGAACTGCGTGCGGATTGGGTGAAAACGTCAACCGGCTATGGCACCGGCGGCGCCACACTGGAGGATTTACGCCTGATGCGCACCCACTCCCCCTCCTGGGTACAAATAAAAGCCGCCGGTGGTATCCGTGAGTTGGACACACTCCTTGAAGTGCGTGAAGTCGGCTGTACGCGTTGCGGCGCCACCCGAACGGCGGGAATTCTTGATGAAGTCAAACGCCGCCTGGGAGCGGAAGTTTAGCAGCACCGAGGAGACGTGATCACACGGTACTCAACGCATTTCACCTTGACGCTCTCCCGAGCATCATGTAATATATCCATCATGTCATTGCCTGCCAACCAATCATGCCCGACCGCACATTTCATCGTGCTGGAAGGTGTCGATGGCAGCGGAAAGACGACGCAGGCGCGACTGCTGGCCGAGTGGTATCGCGAACGTGGGATGCCAGTATGCTTCACGCGTGAACCCGGGGGAACTGCGCTGGGCGAGCGCTTGCGGAGCATCATTCTAGACCCGGCAGTTCCCTGTGAGCCTCGTGCCGAACTGCTCATGATCGAAGCAGCTCGTGCCCAACACGTTGCTGAAGTCATCGCACCTGCGTTGCGTACCGGCGTCACCGTCATTTCCGATCGTTTCTCGTTGTCGTCCCTGGCCTATCAAGGGTTTGGGCGTGGGTTGGCGCTCGCGGAAATCATGGCAGCGGACCGCGTCGCTACAGGCGAGGTGCAACCGTCGCTCACTCTGGTGATCAATGTGTCATTAGATACGGCACTCGCGCGTATCGGTGAACGACAGGATCGATTTGAAGGTGAAGGACGCACCTTTTTGCAACGCGTAGTCGATGGTTATCTCCGATTAGCGACAGCGGACCCGCGTGTATTACTCGTCGATGGCAACGCATCTGTCGAGGCGGTGCAGCGATGCGTGCGGGAGGCGGTCTACCGTCTTGATGCGGTGAAAATGGAGGAGGCGCTATGAAACTGGTCATTGCGGTGGTGCATGAAAAAGACCAACGTCACGTCCAGGACAGCTTGCTGGAGAGCTCGTTCCAATTCACCAATGTCGCCAGCACCGGCGGATTCCTGCGCGAAGGCAACGTTACGCTACTGATCGGCGTTGATGAGGACCAGGTGGAGCAAGTCATCGATGTCATCCGCGAAAGCTGCCAAACACGCGAACAATACGTCAATGTGATGCCCCCCACCATGGAACCTGTCGGCACTGTCATCCCAAGCCCGGTAAAAGTTCTCGTTGGCGGCGCCATCGTCTTTGTGTTGGATGTGGAACGCTTTGAAAAAATCTAACTACCTCAATGCTGCATGTTCCGATTAATTGCCGGGCGCTCGAAGCGTCGTAAAGAATTGCCCGGTTCGCGCGTGACTCCTGCCTGTTCTTCCGCAGCCGCCCTTGTTCGCAAACGTCCTCAGGTGGTATATTAGCGATAAACTAATGCACTTCCCTGGAGGCCACATTATGCGTTCCCTCGCCGTGCTGGCGTTGTTCTTGGGCCTATTGGCGCCGATCTACGCCCAATCATTTTTTCAATCCGTAGTCACCGAGGCAACTATCGACTACGCGAACAGCACGGAATACCCACCGCACCCGGATGCCAAGGGAGGGTTCCCTTTTGCGGCCTCGCGGAATGAGGGATTAGCAGGGGCGCTACATTTCCGCGGCGTGCTCTCTCCGCATGCGAGTTGGGTCACCGCGGAGACTGATCTGCCGCGGCGCTACTTGCGTCTGGCCTTCAAAGAAGCACTGCCCATCGGGACAATCATCGGCAGTGATGGCGTCATCAGCTACTTGAAGGCGGATGCCGCCTACCCCGGCGATGTGACCAAAGACGATCAGTGGGTCACCGTACCCATTCCCGCGGGACAGCCCGGAGAACGCGTGGTCCCTTTTCCACCTAGCGTAACCACTCGCGCCTTGCGTTTTAGTTTCCAGGTAGCGCTACCGGCAGGTGGTACATCGCGTTCCGGTTTTGGCGGTGCGTTGATCCTCAAGGCGCGACTCCATAACCTGACGCCGGAAGCTCTGGCCTTCGCCTCATCGCAACCAGGCGGAAGCGCCAACATCATTGAGGCGACGCGCGTCCAGAATCTGGTGTATGGCGGCGCCTGGACAGCAGCCCCTACACAGGATATATCCCCCGACCACCCGCAATGGGTGGTGCTCGCCTGGCCAACGGCGAAAACCTTCACCGGCCTTGGTATATTCAACGCTTTTGCGAAAGTATTGGAGATTGAGGCGCTGAAAGTCGACGCTAAAGGACACCCCGCCCTCGCGCCTGATGCGGCCTGGTCATTGCTGGGGACCTGTACCTGGCCAATCTGGTGGCGTCCCGCATATACCGACGCTTTCATACCCTTTGCTCTTCCAGTGACCACCCGCGCCTTGCGAGTACGCATCACCCAGCCATTGACAAATGAAAACCAGGATATTGCCAACACTGCCGGCGGTTCGCGTCGTAAAGCCAGCCTGGGTGGTGTAATGGCCTATATCGATTTGGCCAACGCTCCGGTTCCCCTACGCCCGAAAGCGATCAGTGAAGCACCTCCAATAAAAATTCCATTGATAATGCCCTACCCTGGCAAGCTCACCGTTGCCATCAACGACGCCACCGGCACGCGAGTTCGCAATTTGGAAGCCGAGGTCGACCGTGTTACCGGCAAAATCACGGAAGCCTGGGATGGGTGTACTGACGCCGGTCGTATGGCGCCCCCTGGTAAATATACGGTCAAAGCGCTCACCCATGCCCCATTGCATCTCGCGTACCAGGCAACTGTGAACGACTCAGGCACACCGCCGTGGTGGAAATCTGCCAGTTGGGGTGATCAAACAGGACCGGGAAGCTGGCTGGCCGACCATGCACCGCCCAACGATGTGACCAGCCTCGGCGACCGAACCTTCATCGGCGCCGTGATCGCCGAATCCGGTCACACGATCCTGGCGTGCGATTTAGACGGACGAAAGCTCTGGGGCGCCAAGTGGTTGGAGACTGCCGGCGCCGGTTACCTGACTAACGATGGCAAGAAGGTTTATTCAGCCGGGGAAGGCGGGTGGATCGGCAATCGTTTGTTCATACACGAAATTGATCCACTCACCTTCAAATGGCGGCGGGTGACGCAACTCGATTTTGATACCGGCAACACGCCGGCCGGCGGCGTATCCGGTATTGCCGCGCGCGACGGCAAGCTGTATATCGCCTTCAACGCCCCGCAACGCTCGTGGTTAACCTCGGCACTCGCTACTGCGAATCTAGATGAGCAACAAGCGACGGCATTTTCTACTGGTTTCGGCGGCACATTGCTGGCACTGTTGCGCACCAGCGGCGACGTACCCTCTCACGGGCATTGGACGACGCCACCCGCCATAGATCCGCTGCAACATTTACGCCTGCCCTTCAAAGCGCCTCAAGCGGTAGGCGCCTTCATTACGCCGGACACGCTGGAAGTGAGTGCGCTCAAACCCGAATCGCCATATCCGGGAGATATGACGCGCGATGATCAGTGGATGCCCTTTATTCCAGGGACCACGGGCGCGCTTCGGGTATATACCGCTCCGCCAGGGTTGCTCACACGCGCGCTACGCTTCACTTTTCGCAATACGGCCGGCAAACCGTGGCAGGCCTCACTCAGCGGCGGACTGCTGTTGAGCCATCGACTAAACGATGTGCTACCGGGCGCGACCCTAACCGCTTCAGTGGGCGCGGTGGATGCAAACGGCGGTTGGACTGCGATCACCGCCGCACCGATTACTCCAAGCGATCCGGCCACGCTCATTGTGACGTGGCCCGTGGAGAAGTCTTTCCGCGGTCTTGGACTGCTCAATGCCTTCGCCAAGCGTATTACCCTTGATCGCTTCACCGGACCGGCATCCCAGGACCCCACGACTGCGCCGGAGGCGTCGTGGAGACCCCTGGGCGTCGTCACACCCGCTATACGCTGGCGTCCAGCGTATAGCGACGACTATTTCGATGCCGGGGCAGAGGTGAGCACTCGTGCCTTGCGCTTGCGCATCGTGGAGCCGTGGGTGAATGAGAATCAGGATATCACCAACACCACCGGCGGTAAATCGAATCAAGCGCGTCTGGGTGGGTTGATCGTGTTGCACGCACTTGGAGACGACCCGCCGATGGCCGAAGTGCCCACCCAGCGCCTTAGCGTTGTGGATATCGCTTCCGGTACCTGGGAACGCCATCTCGCGGTACCCGCGCCGCGCTTCCCGCATTTTGACGCACAAGGCAATCTACTCGTGGTTTCAGGTACGCAAGTGGCGCGCGTGAACCTTGCCGACGGCGCACTCACTCCGCTTATCACCGTGGGATTAGACGCACCAAAAGGTATCGCCCTTGATGCGCAAGGCAATATCTACGTCGCTGATGCCGGTCCGAAGGTGATAAAGGTCTTTTCACCGACCGGGGGGTTCTTACATACCATCGGTACACCAGGCGGGCGACAGGTGGGCGCCTATGACGTAAATCGCCTGGCGAACGTGAACGGCATCGCTCTTGATCAACGAGGACATCTCTGGGTCACGGAGCCCGATTACCAGCCCAAACGCACATCATTGTGGACGACGGATGGCAAATACCTTAACGAATTCATCGGCCCGGCGCAATATGGAGGTGGGGGTGCGATCGACCCGAAGGATAAATCACGTTTCTACTATCTGGGTATGGAATTCGCCCTCAACTGGCAGACAGGCGCCTGGAAGGTACAAAACATCCTCACGCGTACGCAACCGGCCTTCAGCGGTGGCAATACCGCGCACCCGGTTTATCTGAATGGGAAACAGTATCTGGTGAACGACCCCGGCATCAATGGTGATACCAGCAGCGAACTGCTGCTCATCGGCGAGTTCCGAAAAGATCGCGTGATTCCCCTGACGGTGATCGGAAATGCTGAATTATGGCGTCCCTTCACCGAGGATCCAGCTTTGCGCAAACTCGTCGAAGGGAAACCATTGAGTGCCTATAGTTTCATGTGGACAGATGTCAACGGCGACAGCCTGCCGCAGCCTGACGAAGTGACCCTTAGTCCGCAAGGCGTGCGCCTGAACGGCACGTACTGGCCTTCGCTGGTGAGCAAGAAGCTCGAAGTCCAAATGGGGAACCGTCTGCTCAAACCCGTGGGATATACCGCTTGTGGCGCGCCTATCTATCGTCCTTTCAGCGATGCGACGAAGCTGCCCCCCTTCCCGGTGGAGAACGTTTACGCCACAGCCGTGGACAGCCAGGGACGGGTGCTCATCAACGCCCGCCCGGTAACGGCGCTGACGACAGATGGCGCTACCCCGTGGACCTATCCACAGCAATGGGTCGGCATTCACGATTCCCATATTGCCCCCTCGCCGCAACCCGGACAGATGATTGGCGCACTGGGCTTCATCGGGCAGGAAGAGATCCCCGGTGTCGGTCCCACTGCCATGTTGAGCGGCAACAAAGGGGAGTGGTATCTGTTCACAGAGGATGGGCTGTTAGCGGCGACGGTATGGCGCGACTACCGCGCACCTGGCGCGATCTCCTGGAATTTTCCCACCGCCACGCGCGGTATGTCGTTGGATCAGGTTACCCTTGGAGAAGAACATTTCAGCGGTGAATACGTGCGAACCAGTGACGGAAAATACTACCTGGTTGCCGGCCATAACCATAACAGCATCGCTGAACTGACCGGCCTGGACACGCTCAAACGCCAACAGGCGACCCTGACCTTGACGGCGGCAGATGTAATGGCGGCGGAATCGTGGGTGGCACGTCAGGCCATGGCGCAAGCGCAACAGGAAGCTCCAAAAATGCTGACCATCGCTCCACCTCCGGCGCCGGTGACGCCCGATGGTGATTTGCGAGAATGGCCGACCGACAACTTTACCCTCATCGGCGCCCGCGGCGCCATGGCGGTGGCCGCCGATACCACAAACCTTTATCTGGCCTATCGCGTGGATTGCGGGCACCCACTGCACAACTCCGGAGATGATCCGAAAATGCTGTTTAAAACCGGCGACTCGGTCGACCTGCAAATAGGAGTGAATCCGAAAGCCTCCGCCACCCGCACGACTCCGGTGCCGGGCGACCAGCGCCTGCTGCTTACCCTGTATAACGGCAAACCCTTTGGCATGCTCTACCAGTATCGAATACCCGGTACACCGCAAGCGGAAAAGACGGCCTTTTCATCCCCCTGGCGCACGGAATATGTGGATAAACTCGTGCGACTGAATCCCGCCAACATCGGCATCACGACGACGACGAAGGGTTATGCCGTTGAGGCGGTAATCCCGCTGGCGCTCCTGGGCATAACCCCTGACAAACTCGCGATGTATAAAGCGGACTTCGGTATCCTCTCCGCCGATGCTAGCGGTGGCGCCACTCAGGTGCGCACTTACTGGGCCAACCAGGCCACCGGCATTGTCAGCGACATACCCAGCGAGATCATGCTGACGCCGGGACTCTGGGGGGACATCAAGTTTGAATAACATCGGTGTTGGCTACAGAAGGAGTTTATCTGTATGACGCAGCCAAATTTCGTGTTTATTATGACTGATTCACAAGGGGCGAACGACATCAGCGCCTATGGAAACTGCGAATTGCAGACCACCCATATCGATCGCCTGGCCGCACGTGGGACGCGCTTTGAATATGCCTACAGCAGCAGTCCGATCTGTGGACCGGCACGGGCGGGTATTTTTACGGGCCAGTATCCCCATAGTGCCGGCACGTGGGCTAATGAAATGCCTCTGTTGATGAACACGAAAACCATGGGGCAACGTTTTCGCGATCACGGTTACCAGACCGCCTATGTAGGCAAGTGGCATCTCTCGGGCCAGGACTACTTTGATACCGGCGTCTGTCCGGACGGGTGGGATGATGCGTACTGGTATGATGGGCGTCGCTACCTGGCGGACCTGAGTGAAGACGACGTGCGGCTCTGGCGACAAGTGCTCAGCACAACTGCGGCACTGAAACATTATGACATTCAACCCGCCTTTACCTGGGGACATCGTATCTCGGATCGCGCTATACGTTTCTTATCCGAGCAGCATACCGCTCCATTTCTCTTGGCGCTCTCATATGACGAGCCGCATGGCCCATGCACCTGTCCCAAAGAATACGTCGAACGTTGGGAAGATTACCGGTGGGACCCGGGCCCGAATAAACACGATGACATGCACAACAAACCAACAATGCACCGCGCCATGCAACAATGGGGTACAACCGACCTGACCCCTGACGGCTTGTTGAATTACCCGCCATTCTTCGCTTGCAATCAGTTTGTCGATGATGAGATTGGGCGTGTACTTGAGGCCGTCGACTGTCTGGCGCCCGAGAACACCTACATCATTTTCACTTCCGACCACGGTCAATTCAAAGGCGCACATGGCCTGAACGGCAAAGGTCTGGCGATGTACGAGGAGTCGTCACGTATTCCGTTGATCATTCGAGCCCCTCTTGATCTCCACGCCGGTCGTGTCGACCACTCACTGGTCAGTCACGTAGATATTCTGCCAACGATGCTCGAGTTGGCAGGTTTCCCGGTGCCGCCAATTCTCGAGGGTGCAAGCCTGAAACAGAACTTATTGAAGGGTCAGGATACTGCTGAAAAAAACGCGGTGATTGAATGGAATCGAGCCGATTTGGACAGCCATGGGAATGGTGGGTTTTTCCCGGTTCGTTGTTTACGGCAGCAGACCTACAAATTAGTGATTAACCTGTACGATATTGATGAGTTCTATAATCTCAGCGACGACCCGCACGAAATGAACAATCGCATCGATGATGTTACCTTTGCCCGGGAGCGCGATGAGATGCATGACCAACTCATCGCATGGATGAATGATACGCGTGATCCCTTCCGCGGTGTGGGCTGGACCAACCGGCCGTGGCATCACAGCGACCACTTTCAGCAGGTCGGTGGCAAGACGCGACCGGACGATGGCTATCTTCCCCCCACCCTCGACTACTGGACCGCACAGGTACGGCCCGAATGGCGCGAAGGTTGGCGGTAATCCCGGCTACATCGCATCCGACGGCATATCCATCTGCAATACGGCCATCACATTTGAGGCCTGACGGCCATGACGAATTTCCACCGCCATGGCTTGCAGGACCACAGCACTATGGGTAAAGAAGTGCTGATATCCGGCACACAAGTATGAAATCGGTTTCCCGTCGACATCCTGACGCAGGCGATGTTTGGGACAATCTCCACCACAAAACCGGCGTACCTGACAGCACCGGCATGTACTGGACAAATCGGCTTTGTGCTGTCCGAAGGCTATCTGCTGCGGGCCATCGACCAGCGATGGCAGCGTTTCGGAGGTGACAAGTCCGCGGTAATATCCCGGTTCAACGAAGTGATCACATGCATACAACGCCCCCGTGTGTTCAACGACCAGCGCTCTCCCGCAGGTGGGGGCAAAGGCACATACGGTTGGCAAACCGCCTAGCCAGACCTGCAAAGCAGACTCAAATAGTTGCACAAATACCTGCCCGACATCATGCCGCGCCCAATAATCAAAAATCGTACACAGGAAAGTGCTATAGGCGTCGGCTCGTACCGACCACGCGGTTACTTTGCGATGTGCGGGTCTTTCTTGTTCGACAATAGGAATGAATTGGAGATGCGCCAGTCCGAGTCCGGTTAGATATTGATACACCTCTAATGGATATCCGGCATTCTCCCGATTCACTGTCACCAACGCGTTCGCCTCAACACCATGGCGCAACAGGATATGCACGCCGGCCTCAACGCGGTCATGGGTGGGCAGTCCCTGCTGATTTCGTCGATATGTGTCGTGCAATGCGGATGGACCATCAAGGCTGATGCCGACCAGGAATTGTTCCTCCTTGAAGAAAGCGGCCCACTCTGCAGTAATCAGAGTACCGTTAGTTTGGAGTGTATTCATCACCCGCTGTTCCGGACGCTGATACCGGTTTTGCAGTTCCCTGACCCGGCGAAAGAAGTCGATTCCCATCAATAACGGTTCGCCCCCCTGCCAGCCAAAAATCACTTCGTTAGTTGGGTGCGCCTGGAGATATGCGGCGACAAGGCACTCCAGCGTATCCGCAGTCATGCTGCAGGTACTGTGCGGGAAAAGCAGGGCCTTTTTCAAGTAATAGCAATATGTACAGGCTAGATTACACCTCGGACCAGCGGGTTTGATCATGAGATGGAATGGGGCCTGAGCAGATGTGATACTTGCCATCTCCGGGTATCCTCAAGCACATGGTTGGTACTCTGACATCTCTGTACCGTCTTTCGTGTTTTCGCGTAAATTCGCTCCATTGTTTTGTCTGTACAGGCTCGTGAGATTGATGATTACTTCAACGGTCCGCGCAGATCGCGTGGGCGGCACCCGGCGATGGCGTGGAACTGACGGGTAAAATAGCTGCTATCCTGAAATCCTACGCGAAAGGCGACGTCGGTAATGCTCAGGCGGTGGTCGCGTAAAAGATCCATGGCATGGTTAATGCGAAGGCGCAGTAGATAGTCGATTGGTGAACAATTCATCGCTTTTTTGAACTCACGCGTCAGCGTGCGCCGCGACATGCATCCGGCCCCGGCCAGATCGTCAAGCGTCAGGCGTTCGGAATAATGCTGCTGCAGGTACCCGAGTACCCGCCCCAGACGCAGCAGGGGCTGGGCGGCTGAATCTGCCATGTGGGAATAATAGCGGCTCAAGTCAGCCACAATGAGCATAAAATAGGCCAGCACGGCGAATTTTCGTCCTGGCATTTGACTGCCATTCTCCAGCACCATCCGCTGTACCAGTTCACTGATGAGTTGCAACTGATCGGGGGTCAGGCGAAGACGGCTCGCAAAGCTGTCACGCCGACGGAACAGCGGTTCAAGGGTAAAGAGGGCGTGATATCCGGGTAAGGAAACAATATCCAGCAGAGGGACAGCCAATTCCTCCAGACGAAAGAGGATATTCACCAGTCCCAAGGCTGCGGTTTCTCGATAGCCGTGTGCCTGATCACCATGCAAGACAAAGACATCACCGGTGCGAATCGGATAGTCCCCCGCCGGCGAGATATGGACGCCTGAGCCGTGCAGCACGATCACCAGTTCGGAGAAGTCATGCGAATGCAGCGCCATATCACCATGTCGTGGCACGTAAAAGACGCTCAACGGCGTATCGTCGGGAAAGATTTGTTCGACACCAATGTGTGAAATCATGCGCCTTTTCTCGGGAGTACAAGTTGGCCTGATCATACGCCTGTCCATTCCGCAGCGTCAAGCACGCAGCGGAAAACGCGAAAAAAGTATCATGGGAGCAGTTCATGCCACAATCTGCTTGTGCGCTACTGCTCTGTTATACGGAACTCATACGTTTTGCTTTCGCAGGTTCAGCCCCATAATTGTAGAAGCGGGGTATCCACTTAACGCAAGTGCCTCCGCTATCTAGTGTTTTCCTCGACAATTTGACGATACGACACGGGAGCGGTCATCACGGCTTGTTCCAGGAGACGATAGAATAACAGCCCGCGTGATCGCGACGTTCGACGATTAAACCGGAACGTGTATTCATCAAGGTAATACTCCAAATGCTTGCCGCTGACTGCCCCTTGGTGCGTGCTCATCAACCAGCGCTTGACTAAGGCGGCAACCCGATGCACACCGGGTAGGCTGACGTGGGCAGGATCACCTGAGTCTGACAACTGTACTCGCTCGTGTTGGTAGCCGCACTGTGCGAGTTGGTTATCGCCACTCCAACCATCAGTCAGAATGGTGGACCCTGGTTCAGCCATCTCACGCACAAATGGCAATAAGCTGGCCTTGGACACGTCAGGAATTCGACGCAGGCGTACCCGGCCATATCCCTTCGGAGACAGCAACTCCAACGCGATCACGATGAGCTGTTTCCCCGCGCTTCCACGTCCATGCTTTCCCCTCACGTCTTGGCGCCCGACATAGGTCTCGTCGACTTCAATGCGCCCGCTGAGGCGATCCCGATCAGGACGCACCATGGCACGGCGCAATTTATGCAACCAGGTCCATGCCGTTTGATAACTCGAGAGGCCAAGGATGCGCTGCAGCCCCAACGCACTCGCGCCGTCTTTCTGGCTGGTCAAGAACCACATCGCGGCAAACCAGGTACGCAAGGGCATCCGTGTCCGCTCGAAAATCGTCCCCGCGATGACCGACACCTCACTCCCACACTGTCGACAATGCAGGTATCCGCGCTGGGTCGTCCACGGTATGGCCCGCGTGCCGCAGTGCGCACAGGCAAATCCTTGTGGCCAGCGGCAGTGTGCCAGATACTGGCGACAGGTCGCTTCATCGGCAAATCAGGTCAGAAACTCCTGGTAGGTGCGTGGGTAACCCTGTCCCGCCACCGGATGCAATGGTTTACACATTACATGCGATACTACCGGTAGTGGCCACTTGCGTCAAGTGGATACCCCGCTTGTAGAATTGCCCGAACTTGGCCTGATACTGCTAAAGTCTGGCCGGATCGTAATGGTATCCTGATAATGCCTGCACTACAATGAAGACCGTGAGCATCCGGTCCAGTATGGTGTCGGTCATGAACAACGCTATAGCGTCGGCAACGTCGTCGATCAAGGCCCATCTTACCACCCTTGATCGCCTCGAAGCTGAGAGCATCCATATTATGCGCGAGGTGGTCGCCGAGTTCGAGCGCCCGGTCATGCTGTATTCCATCGGCAAGGACTCTTCGGTCATGTTGCGCCTGGCACAAAAAGCCTTCGCTCCCGGGCGCGTTCCCTTCCCGTTGCTGCATGTCGATACCGGTCTGAAATTCCCGGAAATGTATTCTTTTCGCGACCGCATTTCCCATGAAGTCGATGTCGACCTGCGCGTCTATCGCTTCGAAGACGCCATCACGCGTAATGACAATCCGTGGGATTTGGGCACGGTGCGTTGTTGCGCGGCGTTGAAAACCGAAGCGCTGCTCAACGCTTTGCGGGAAGGCGAGTATGACGCAGCCCTGGGAGGAGCGCGACGTGAAGAAGAACGCTCACGCGCCAAAGAGCGCGTTTATTCGTTTCGCGATGCCTTCGGCCAGTGGGATCCAAAAAATCAACGCCCCGAACTCTGGAGCCTCTACAATGGTCGCATTGCTCCCGGCGAACATATCCGTGTCTTCCCTTTGTCCAATTGGACAGAGTTGGATATTTGGCTCTATATCCATCGCGAACGTATCCCGGTCGTTCCCCTGTATTTCGCTCAAGAACGAGAGGTAATCATTCGCGCGCACCAGTTGATCCCGGTGTATGCCCTCACCAGGTTGGCGCCTGATGAGCAACCACAGCGGGTGCTGTGCCGATATCGGACGCTGGGGTGTTATCCGTGTACCGGCGCGGTACATTCCACAGCGCGGACCGTCGAGGAAATCATCGAGGAAATGATGGTGACGCGACATTCTGAACGCATCACCCGCCTTATCGACCACGATCAGGACAGCTCCATGGAGCAAAAAAAACGTGAGGGGTACTTCTGATGGTGGTCGTCCGTCTTATTGAAGAAGCCGAACGCGCCGACTTGTTGCGTTTTACTACCGCCGGCAGCGTAGATGACGGAAAATCCACCTTGATCGGACGCTTGTTGCATGATGCCAAGAGTATATACGAGGATCATCTGGCCTCTGTTGTGGAAGCCTCCCGGCGTAACGGGCATGAAGAAATCGACCTGGCATTGCTTACTGATGGCTTAAAAGCTGAGCGGGAACAACGCATTACCATCGATGTAGCTTATCGACATTTTTCCACCCCGCATCGGCGCTTTATCATTGCCGACACACCCGGTCATGAGCAATACACGCGCAATATGGCCACCGGAGCTTCTACCGCCGATCTGGCGATCATTCTCATCGACGCCTGTCAGGGGGTGGTGACGCAATCGCGGCGCCATGGATTCATTGCTTCATTACTGGGTATTCGGCACCTGCTGATCGCCGTGAATAAAATGGATCTGGTGGGATATCAGGAAGAAACCTTTACCGCGATACGCAATACTTACACGGCTTATGCCGAAGGGTTCACAAACTGTGAACTCACTTTCATTCCCATCAGCGCTCGACACGGTGATAATATCGTGACCCGCGGCGCGAACATGGCGTGGTACGATGGTCCAACGTTGTTAACGCATTTAGAGACCGTGGACGTCAGCATGGATGACAACGCCGCAGCGTTTCGTTTTCCGGTGCAATATGTAATGCGCCCGGATGACACATTTCGAGGATATTCTGGCACCGTCGCTTCAGGTTCACTCCAGGTCGGCGACACGGTTGTGGCGCTGCCGTCTGGCAAACGCAGTCAAGTGACTGGAATTCTTACCCCCGCGGGAGCCGCGCAACAGGCGATTCCGCAACAGGCTGTCACTATCAGCCTGGAAGACGATCTGGACATTAGCCGAGGTGATCTTCTGGCGCATGCGGAACACCTGCCTTGGGAAGCGCGTATGTTGACTGCGCTGTTGATCTGGATGGACACACGCCCCCTGCATCTGAATCACACCTTGCTACTCAAGCACACCACCCGTCTGGTACGCGGGCAATGTACGACGTTGACCTATCGCATCGACCCCAACACCCTGGAGCACGAGCCAGCGGATACACTGCGCCTGAATGAGATCGGCGAGGTGCGCCTGCAGGTGTTTGAACCGCTGCTGTGTGATGCCTATTCATGCAATCGGCAGACCGGCAGCTTCATCCTCATCGACCCGGTGAGTAATGCCACGTTAGCGGCGGGTTTGATCACCGGCGTTGACGAAGTCGAAGAGATTCCAGGCTATACTACACCACCCGCCCAACTCCACCTCACCCGGCAGCATAGTCATGTAGACGCTGAGCAACGCGCGCGGTTGCTGCGGCAGCATCCAGCGACATTCTGGTTCACCGGCTTGAGTGGTGCCGGCAAATCGACGCTGGCTTATGCGCTGGAGGAACGCCTGCTCGTTGCGGGTCATCCTTGCGTGGTGCTCGATGGGGATAACATCCGCCATGGCCTCAACAAGGATCTGGGCTTTTCTCCGCGCGATCGCAGTGAGAACATTCGCCGTGTCGCTGAAGTCGCGCGGCTTTTCAACGAGGCCGGCATACTGGTTATCACTGCGTTCATCTCTCCCTACCGCGCTGACCGCGACCTGGCGCGTCGCATCATAGGCGACGCACAATTTATCGAGACATTTGTCGACACACCACTGGCGGAATGCGAACGCCGCGATCCTAAGGGATTATACCAAAAAGCCCGGGCCGGACAGATCACCGACTTTACCGGCATCTCGGCACCATTTGAATCACCGCTCACCCCACAGCTGTGCCTGGATACCCTGCAGGGCTCTATCGACGAACTGGTAGAAACATGCTGGTCCTTTTTGCTGATGCGGGGCGATATATTCACCGCTACTGCTGACGATATGGAGCATGATAGCTGATGATTATCACCGTTATCGGCCGTGGGCACTCCGGCACACGGGCTATGTCGCATACCTTAACCGCCAGCGGCGTCTATATGGGCGAGCCATTGAATGAATCCGGTGATTTGCTGCCGCCCCAGGACATGTATGAGGCCTGTCGGATCATGGCGCGTTATGTGCGATATTCCGGCGGGTTGACGTGGGACTTCACCCCCCTGTTCACCATGCCCATCGATCCGGCATTTATCCGTTTAATCGAATCCTACCTGGGCACGGTGCTGGACAGCACCGCTGCGCATCGCGGGTGGAAGATTCCGGAGACTACACTGGTGCTCCCCTGGATTGTGCGGCTATTCCCGGAAATCTTCTATATCTACTGGATGCGCGACCCGCGAGACAGCATACTTGGCGCGCACCTGACAGACGATCTGGCAGACTTCGGCATTCCATATGAGCCAACGGACGATGTGCGTCGACGTCGGGCGATTAGTTGGAAATATCAATACGACTTAATGCAGGCGACGCCGGCGCCTGCCCGGCGCCTTGACGTCCGTTTCGAGGATTTCGTATTACAGCAACAGGCGACACTGCAGCGCGTAGAGACGTTCCTCAATATACCGCTGGCAAGGATTCCCGTGCGCACTGACGCTGTTGGTCGCTGGCACACTGCCGAGGGTCCATTCGATTTCGATTTCTTCCCGCGCGACACACTGTATCCACCGCGCGAGCAATGAGTATTATCTTTCGATACCGATGACAACCATCCTGATCAAGTCTTTCCATTAAGCTACGCTGGCACTATTACACGTAAAGGAGACACCTTCGTATGAAACTCGGGGCAAATTCCGTCTTGTTTGGCGGATATGACATGGAAACCGCATTCAAGTTTCTGGCCATGGCCGGTTACGATGGAATTGAATTGTCTGCTATTGATGGCATGAGCGAACATCTGGTGTTGGATCGATGGCAAGAGATCGCGCCGGAGATCACTCGTTTAGCGCAGGAATATGGATTGGCACTGCTGGCGATGGAGCAACCATCGCAGGACCCGATGCGTATGGAACTCGCTTTTCAGGCCGCGGTGGCAATCGGAATCCCCATCATCAATTGCGGACCCGGTGGCGCCAGCGATGATGACGCAAGTCTGCAGCAAGCCATCGATTCGCTGGGTCGCCTGGCGGACATGGCAGGTCGGTATGGCGTAACGCTATGTGTGAAAGCTCATGTCGGCGGTGCTATCTACAACACCCCTACCACGTTGCGCGCAATGGACGCCATCCAGTCACCGCACTTTGGCATCGACATGGACCCCTCGCATATCTACCGCGGACAGGAAAACCCGGTCGAAGCCTTAGGGGCCGTGATCTCACGCGTGAAGCATGTCCATATCCGCGACTGCAAAGGGCGCCAGCAAAATCCCGGCAAGCCGGAGATGCAGGCCAACGGACGCGGCGACATCGATCTACTCGGATATATGCGTGTTCTACAGGCGCACGGGTATACCGGCCCGGTCAATCTGGAAATTATCGGCGCGAAAGAGTATACGCGAGAGCAGTGTTGCATTATCGCGGCCGAATCACGCGGTCACATGCAGGCCTGCCTGCAAGCCTGCGGCGCGCGTTAACCTTTACCGTGAACCCAGACCACCATTTAGAAGGAGCACCTTACCATGAGCAAGCCAAACATCTTACTCTTCGGCATTGATTCGCTGCGGGCCGATCATATGAGCGTCTATGGGTACCCCTTGAATACGACGCCGCATATTGCCCGCTTCGCTGAAAGCGCCACCGTCTTTGAGCATAACTTCAGCCCCCATATCCCGACTACTAGCGGGTATGCCAACATGCTCACCGGCATGGACTGCTTCGGCACGCAAATCGTCGCCTTGCGCCACAAAGGCGAATTACGACCAGGCGTGCGTACGCTGCAGGAAATGCTCAAAGCCGAAGGATACAACACCACTTGTGTGGGTTTCCACAGTCCTTCCGCGCGCAATTTCGACACCTACATCGATTTTGAAGGCTGGGGCGCCGGCCCGGATGGCTACGCCCATAAAGCGGAAAACTGCAATGCTGTAGCGCTTCCGGAACTGGAACGTTTGGCGGCGGATGATAAGCCGTTCTTCCTCTTCTTGCGTCATATGGATCCCCATTCTCCTTATCTCCCGCCGGCACCGTACGATCGCACCTTCTATCACGGCAATGAATTCGACCCGGCGAACACGAGCATGGATCCGGTCTTTACTTTCAAACCGTTCTGCGATTATTTTGCCTCGTGGATGCCGCAGGGGCTTACCGATGCACAGTATGAAGTCGCTCAATACGATGGCGCTATTGCTTATATGGATGCGTGCATACAAACGATCCTCACTGCGCTGGAGAAACTGGGACTGGCGGAAAATACGATCGTGGTCTTCACGTCTGATCATGGCGAAACACTTTATGATCATGATTGCTGGTTTGACCATCATGGTACCTATGACAACACACTCACCGTGCCCATGATCATTCGCTATCCGGGCAAGATGCCGGCCGGCAAACGGGTTAGCGGCTACAGTCAATTGAAGGATCTGGTGCCGACGTTACTGGAACTCGCGGAGATCACCGTACCGGAGCAGTTCGATGGGCGCAGTTTGCTGCCGATGGCTTGCGACCAGGAACTCACCCATGAAACCGAAATCTACTTCACCGAGTGCACCTGGATGCGCAAACATGGCTGGCGGACACCGGAGTGGAAACTAATCGTCTCGCTGGAACCTGACTTCCACTTCAAACCGGCGGTGGAATTGTATAACCTGTTGGAGGATCCGGAGGAACTGCACAATCTCGCGGATTGCGAACCGGAAGTAGTGGCCTTTCTGGAGGGCCGTATGAAGGCCTGGATCGCGCAGCGCGAACAGCAGAGTGGTTTGCCGAACCCGATGTACAATCAGCCGGGTTGGCATGGTACGCCGGAGATAGACTACTTCACCTCATCGCAGCAAGCGTATGACACGCTGCACATCGGCAACCCGGGTGATGCTGCGCGGTTGCAGACGCGTACACAGAAGCCGTAACGTATTTCCATAACTCTCGCCGAAGCGCGGAAGCGCACGAACCTGAAAGGAAAGAAGATGGCACTGAAAGTCGGAATTGTCGGGATGGGCGGTATCGGGAATACCCATGCCACTGCCCATAAGAACGATGCACTCTCTGAGCTGGTCGCCGTATGCGACGTAGTGAAGGAGAAGGCGGACGCCGCAGCCGAGCAATTCGGCGTCAAAGCTTATTACAGCCAGCAAGAAATGCTGGCGAATGAAGAGATCGACATCGTTGATATTACTACCGGTGGGTATGAGAATGGCAGTTGGCACTTTGCGCCAACAATGGAGGCGTTGCAGGCCGGTAAGCATGTCCTGTGCGAAAAGCCGCTCTCCAACGACATCGAGGAATGTCGCGAAATGGTGCGCTATGCCGCCGCCAATCAGCGCTACCTGGGCTGCAACTTAAACCACTACTTCACACCGACGGCGCAACGCGCCAAGCAGTATCTGGACGACGGTATGATCGGCGAAACGGTTTATGCATTGTTTAAGGTGGGTTTTAATGGCGGTGAAGAGACCTATGGGCTCAATAAGTCCCCGCGTTTTTATAACCCATATGGGCACATGAAAGCGTTTCTCACCCACCCGTTTAGCGTGATGCGCTACTTCTGTGGCGATATCACGCATATTCAGTCCTTCTCAACGAAGCCGGGGTTCCGCAAGAATAAAGGCGACCTGTTGGTATCCATTAATAGCGTCCATGTACGCTTCGCAAACGATACCGTCGGCTATCTGTTGAGCCATCGCGGCGATGCCGTATGGGGACTCGGTGGGTGGTGGAGTTGCGAAGTAGCCGGCAGCAAAGGCACGTTCTGCATCGAAAACTGCATCGAAAAACTCACCTACTGGTCGGCGCCTAAACCGGGCATCAACTATGGCATCGGTGAGGAAGCTCCACCGGAAGTCATGGACACCGGCATCAAAGATTTCGGCGTCACCTTCCCCAACCGCATTCACGCCTTCATGGAAGACGTGACCAATGGTGTGCCCCTCGAACATGTGCGCTCTTCGGGACGTGACGCGTTGGCCACCATGGAGTATATCTTCGCGGTGATCGAATCGTATGAAAACGGTGGCGAACTGGTGCGCCCACATGCGTTGCCGACGCTGCATGGCGATCCGAAAGTAGAGCGCATTTAACTCCAATCTATACGGGAGATCGGGCTCGTGAGGACCATTCGGTCACCTCATCCTGCCGTTAATTCGCGCTGCAAATGCGGGTTAACATCCTCACGAGCCAGTCATCTCCATCTGGCGAACTATCCACCGGCGTACGGGTGTCGCGCGGTGGGGAGATACGATGCGATTACGCGATTTTTCACAAACCATACAGGAGTTCACCAGGACACAGGCACGCTGGGAGTACCACCTCTCGACGGAGATCCTCACACACCGCCGCAGCCTGTTGCTGCTGGTACTGCTGACCGTACCGGTGTTAGTGCTCCTGTCAGTCGAGGCGTCAGGAGCTGGCACGGGGCATCTGCCGGCATTACTCGGTGGCGCGAAGGCGTATATGCCGTCATATGCAAACGCCACTATGTTCTATGGCTCCATTCTGATCGGACTCATCGCCGGATTAATTACCGGAGTAATCGGCGCGGGTGGTGGTTACATCCTCACCCCGGCGCTGATGAGCTTTGGGGTACGGGGAATAATGGCCGTGGGGACCGACCAATTCCATCTGTTTGCCAAAGCCATCATCGGCACGGCCATTCATAAAAAACTCGGTAATGTGCACGTCGGATTGGCCGCCTGGTTCGTGCTGGGTTCTTTCGGCGGCGTCACGCTGGGCGGCATCATTAATCGCATGATTTTCCAGATTAACCCGGCGTTGAGCGATGTCGTCATCAGTTCCGTGTATGTCCTCGTGTTGGGAATTCTGGGGGGATATGCGGTGTATGACTGGAAGAAACAATGTCGACATCCACACGATGAGCGGGCCGCCACCACCGGCTTTGCTCTGAAGATGCAACAATTACCCTTGCCGCCATATGTTGTCTTCGACCAGGAAATTGTATCCGGGGGACGGCGCATTTCCATTTACCCGCTGGTTCTTTGCGGGTTCATTGTCGGCACAGTCGCCTCTATTATGGGGGTGGGTGGCGGATTCATTACCTTCCCAATGTTCGTCTATGGCCTGGGTGTCTCCACCTTTACGACCGTGGGCACAGATATTTTACAGATCATTTTCACCACGGCCTATTCCTCCATATGCCAATACGCAATATATGGATTTGTCTTTTATACGGTCGCTATCGGCATGCTGCTGGGATCACTGGTCGGGGTGCAAATCGGCGCACTCGTCACCAAGGTTGTTACCGGAAGCCAAATCCGTGTCTTCTATGCGTTGACCATCATCGCTGGCTTCGTCAATCGGCTGTGTGCCTTGCCAAAGCGGTTGGTTGAGTTAGGCTATATCACGCTGGATAAAACCGCCACCGTACTCATCGAACAGGTCGGCTGTGTGGTATTTTTTACGATAGTCGGGATATTTGCCCTCTGGATTCTACGCGTGTTCGTCGTGCAAATCTGGCCGCGTCCTGCCGTTGGACGGCATTGGATTGTGCAGCCGCGAAAATTTCTGATTGGCGTAATCGGGATACTGGTATTCATGCTAATTTTTGCCGGGGGCATGTTGTTTCGTGTAGGTGATGCTTCTGCATTGACATATGCGGACAATCTGTTCAACACCATGGCTAAAGATTCGACGAATTTCCTCGCCGAGGCAACGAAGAAAACGATAAAAGTCGCGGATCAGCCGGTCGATATCGTGTTGCGTCCGCCAACCGGCGCGCAGGCCGCGTTGCTGTCTTCGCAGTTCGGCCTGCACGGTACGGACGCCGCGGTACAACCCGATGGTCGTGTGCATGTTACAGGCCGCCTTGGTATACTGGCCAACGCCGCGCTGGCTGATGTACGCACCGCGAATCACCATGCCCTACCTGCAAACTATGATTCCGACATAACATTGTATAACTGGTGGTACCTTTTTGATTGCCTGTCGTCGCAATCCATCAAACAGAACAATGAACCTGTCGCCTCGTTTTCTAAGGAGATGACGACGAGAGTCATCGAACCAACGTATAACTTCCGTGAAGTATACGCGCAAAATGCACGGGAGTTATTACGTCCCATTTTGCTGCTGCTGCTCTTTTATGTACTCTACACCATCCTCTACGGCTATGCTATCTACAACCTGTTCGAAGGTTTGGGGATCACTGTTGCCGGGGTTATGCAAAAGCGTGAGTGCTAACACGCATGCATCATTCATGAACGCATGAATTCGACTTCAGCTAGCCGAAGCTGGACATTGACGGGGTATCGGGGAGGAATCGCTATGCGTCCGCGTGTTGCCGTAATTGGACTGGGGCCTATCGGGAACCTGCATGCCCGGATTTATCAAAGTGACGCGTTGGCCGAATTAGTCGGCGTCTGCGATCGCATTCCGGAGCGCGCCACTGCCGGAGGTGCCGCATATGGCATCCCGGCCTTTACCGATGTAGAGGAGATGCTGACTGCGCTGACCCCGGATGTTGTCAGCGTCGCTACCGGGGGATTTGAATATTGCAGCGACCATTACGCGCCGACTATGCAATCGCTGGCGCACGGATGTCATGTGCTCTGTGAAAAGCCGATTTGTAACGATCTGGAGAAAGCCCGGGAGATGGTGGCCGCCGCACAAGCTGGCAACCGTTGTTTTGCCCTGGATTTTAATCACCGCTTCACGCCTGCGGCGTATGCCGCGAAACAGTGGTTGGATGAAAACCAGTTAGGGGAGTTACTCTTTTGCAATATGGCGCTGTGGATCGGTAAATTTGGCGATTTTGAAAGTGTCAACTATCACCTGAAAGCGCTAAACCCCCATTCAGTTAATATGATGCACTGGTTTTGCGGGCCAATCGAGTCGGTGCAATGTTTCGCAAAAAAAGCTGCCGGACGCAATATCTGGTCTACCGCCTCGTTTAACATGCTTTTTACGAACGGGGCGGTCGGGCATTTGACTTCCAGTTACGACCTTGCGCGTTCACACCAGGTTGAGCGTTGCGAAGTGGCAGGGAGCAAAGGACGCATGTTGATCGAAGAGATGTGGCAACGCGCGACGCTCTATCCTGCGGATTCCATGGAACAGCGTGTATACGCCAATCCTGTTTTTGGCGGATTTCGCGACTTTGACGACACCTTTCGCGAGCGTCTGCACTCTTTCATTCAACAAATCGCCGCTGGAGATCGCCCGGACCAGATTAACGGTTCCGGGGCCGATGGCCTCTATGCGCAACGTGTTATCCATGCTGCCATCCGTTCTCTGGACGAAGGCAACAGGCCGGTGCGGATGGTGGAAATATAGAGGAGTGGAATAATGTCTATTCATGTCGGAATTTTGGGCTTTGCGCATGGGCACGTCAACGGCTACTTGAGTACATGGCGCGAGCATCCCGAATATGGGGTGACAGCGATCGCCGGCTGGGATCATGATGCGGAACGGTTACAGCAAGCGGTCACGCAACATGGCATCGACAGTGTTGAAAGTGCAAAGGCGCTTCTCGCGCGCGCGGATATCCAGGCAGTGGTCATCGCCGCGGAAACCGCGTACCATGCGGAGTTAGTGGAACTCGCCGCAGCAGCAGACAAAGCAATTGTGCTGCAGAAGCCACTGGCCCTCACCCTGGATGAGGCTGATCGCATTGTCGATGCCGTTGAGCGCACAGGGGTACCGTTCACCATGGCCTGGCAGATGCGCACCGACCCACAAAATTGCATGATGCAGGAATTACTCGCCGGTGGCGCCTTCGGCAAAGTCTATTCCGTGCGCCGGCGTCATGGTCTAGGGATGCATCTGAATCCGGGGTTCGCCGAGACCTGGCATGTCAAACCGGAGTTGAACCGCGACATCTGGGCAGATGATTCTTCCCATCCAATCGATTTCATCCACTGGTTACTCGGTGTGCCGGAAAGCGTGACTGCGGAAATCATCACCGCGGCGAACGCATGGATGCCCATGGACAACGGTGTGGCGCTTTTTCGCTATCCCGAAGGACCGTTAGTGGAGGTATGCTGCTCATTTACTTGTATGGCGGCTGAGAACACTACTGAAATCTATGCGGAAAACGGCGTGATTATTCAGAGTTTCGGTGACGGTCCCGGGTGCGTGGCGCCGCGCCAGGCGGGTCTCTCCGGGTTGAAATGGTATCTAGCCGCCACGCAGGAGTGGACCTACAGTGAGATTCCCAGCCCGGCCGGGCATTGGGAGCGGATTCTCGGTCTGTCGCAACCGCTCGCGGCCTTCCTTAATGGTGAGCGTGGTCCGATTGCCACAGCGGAGGACGCGCGCATCTCGTTGCGTATGGTGCTAGCGACATATGTCGCTGTTCGTGAAGGACGGCGGGTGCATCTGGATGATCCGGCGATCGCTCTCGTTTGAAATATCGGAAGGAATCACATAAATGCGTAAACCGAATCTGCTGCTCCTGGGTATGGATAGCGTGCGCGCGGACCATATGAGTCTGTATGGTTACCCGCGCCTTACCACGCCGCACCTGGCAAAATTCGTTGCCGGCGGGGCGGTCTTCGAACAATGTTTCAGTCCACATATCCCAACGACCCCCGGATATTCCTCCATGTTCACTGGCATGGATTGTTTCGGCACGAATGTGGTCGCTCTGCGCCATGAGGGGGGGCTGGGCAGTCATCTGCGCACCCTGGCAGAAATACTTGGCGACGCCGGATACAACACGACTTGCGTCGGCTTTAGTGGAAATCCAGCGGCGCGCGGCTTTCAACACTACATTGATTTTAAAGGCTGGGGATCATGGAATGCCGGACGCAGTCACAAAGCGGAAAACTTGAATGAAGTGACCATTCCGGAACTGAAGCGATTGGCCGGTGAGGAACACCCCTTTTTCCTCTTTCTGCGCCATATGGATACCCATTCTCCGTACCTACCGCCGCGCCCCTTCGAACGTCTTTTTTACGATGGAAACGAATGCGACCCCGCCAACCACTCATTGGACCCGGTTAACGCGTTCAAACCGTTCCGGGATTATTTTTCCAGTTGGTTCCCGCCAGGATGCACGGATAAGGACTATCTCATCGCTCAGTATGACGGCGCCATGGCCTATATGGACAGTAGTATTGCCAACCTTTTCGCTACCCTGGATGCGCTGGGGATCGAAGACGACACGCTGGTCGTATTCGTCTCCGATCATGGCGAGACCCTCTATGACCACGAATGCTGGTTCGATCACCATGGCACCTATGACTGCACCTTGCACATTCCATTAGCCTTTGTCTACCCGGGGACGATTTCAGCCGGTCAGCGCTTCGGGGATATTGTCCAACAGAAGGACGTCATGCCGACGATCCTCGATCTGCTGGGAGTGGCGACGGATATCGCCTTTGATGGACGTAGCCTGTTGCCATTGCTGGAAGGAAAGCCGCGAACGCCGGAAGTTGAGTTCTACTTCACGGAAGCCACTTGGATGCGCAAACACGGTTGGCGCACGCCGGAGTGGAAGCTGATTCGCGCGCTGGAACCGGATTTTCATTTCAAGCCGGAGATTGAGTTGTATCACTTGCCGACAGATCCCGAAGAAAACTGTAATCTGGCTGTTCAGCAGCCTGATGTAGTACGCTACTTGACCGCGCGCATGCACGCGCATATCGCCCGTCGCGAAGCTGAAACCGGTCGCCCAAATCCTATCGACACCAATTTGAACTGGAATGGTCAGGGCGCCCCTTTCACGTCTTCCGAGCTAGCCTATCAGACGATGTATATCGGGTCCCCGGAAACCGCGAAAGGCTTACAAGCCCGCGAGCTGCAAACCCAGCGCGGTGCGGAAGAATTATAAACAGAAAGGAAAACCCCTCATGCAACGTGTCTGTTTTCTGTTGAAAGTCAGAGAAGAACGGCTCGATGAGTACAAACAACGTCACGCAGAAGTATGGCCGGAAATGCTGGATGCCTTATCGCGTACTGGTTGGCATAACTACTCGCTATTTCTACGCCCGGATGGGTTATTGGTCGGCTATCTGGAAACGGACGATTTTCAGGCCGCGGTTGACGGAATGTCGCGGGAACCGGTCAATGCCCGCTGGCAGGCCGAAATGGGATCTTTTTTTGAAGCACTCGATGGCCAACGTCCCGACGAAGCAATGAAACCACTTGAGCAGGTCTTCTTTCTGCCGTGATCGAGCATATTATTGAAGCGCCGTTTGAAGTTGGCGCCTTCCCGCGCGTGAAGCACGAAGGGAATCTGCGCGGTATAATGCTAGCAGCCCGCATTATTCACGCGCGAATCACCAGTGGGTAGTATGTCATGAAGTGTGCACCTTACCGCCCAAATATTTGCCATTCCGTGATTTCGACCGGCATCGGATTCGCGCCCCACGATAAGCGCGCCCAACGTGCATGAAGGTCGGTATCCGGGGACACATCCCAGGTGATATAGCCTTTATCGCGCGGCGCAGCTTCCCCGCGGAAGTGATAGTGCTCGGAGGCGTAGACCTGTAGCCAGTGCTGGCCATCCTTAGAAATCTCAATACAGGTGTTGGCCAGGAAACGTGTGCTGTCATATTGCGAAAGGAAGGCGCCCAGCAATTCGTATTCACGCGAGAAATGCAATGTCAGATTACCGCCTTCCGCTGCCGGCTTCATCATGGCTGCGGTGTGATCGTACCAGCACGGGTCATATCCATTACCGGACACTTGCATCTTGCTGTCTTCCTCATACAGAATATTCGTCGTACCCGTGAGCGGCAACAATTGGCCTTTAGCCAGGAAGGCGCCCAACCGCACGCATTCGAAGGTGTTTACCGCAGTAGTCGCCGGGTTGCAGGTGATCTCCAGGTATTGGCTGGTGCGCGGTGTAAAGGTATGGAAGCGCGGAGTACCGTCATACGGTCCGTTGACGTCCTGGACGATAACTCCCTGCTGATCGCGGAAAGTGTAGTTGGTCGGCGAATGTGATCGTTCGCGCCACTGCACCATCACCTGTCCAAGCACCACTAGTTGCGGGAAAGTAAAGCGCGCGGTGATAGTATTTTCGGGCTGGTTCTGCGCGTTGCCGATGTTCCAGCCAGCCCCACCCGCGCAACATGAAACGGCATTCAGCGGTTCTCCGGCACTAGCCGTAGCGGTTAGCAGATAGCTGCCGTCACTGTTCCATTGCTCCAACAGGTTCACGCGTGTGGGATCAGTATAGCTCAGTGGGGGGATATATTTCTTCATCAATGTGTCGAAGAGAATCTGGTGCGCAGCCTTGGGTAAAATGTGGTCGAAGATGACGACTTCGGCAATATCGCCGTGGAATTGCATATCACTGCCTGGGGCCCGCGCGCCAAGGTCGAACGGTTGTGTAACAACATTTTTAGCAGCCAAATCACCCGCAAGAGATGTAGTCATCAGTTGTCGCGATCCATTTACATCGAGTTGCAGTCCGTCATCGGTGCCATCAAACGACGCGAGTACCACAACCGGCGCCTTCGTCTCCGCGGCCCAGGCGCCAGCCGCTTCACCAATGACATCCTTGACCGTGCGAGTGCCGCCTCGTACTACCGCAAGGGTGTTCTTAGCACCGGTGGTCAGGCTGCACCCGTCTTTGCCCGCGCCGTGCTGATAAATCATCTCGCCACTGGTGCGCGTATTCAAGACCACAGCGATCGTAAACGCGCCTAATGGCAACGCCGCCACGCGCAGCATACTATTACCGGCAAAACGCACCGCAGGTCTACCATTTACCGCGTCTCTCACTAAAATCGGCGCCACCCCTTTTCCATTCAGCGGGGTAAACGTTGCTTGTCGACCATTTCCCCCGGCATCCGCCCAGGTGGTCAGCGGTTCCCCGTTTGCCTGGGGCAAACTGTCTGCTTTCAGCCAGAGCATCCTGCCGACCGATGGCATGCCGACATCATGTGCACAAATACCGGCCAATGCCGGCAACAATAACAATAATCCCGGCAAAACGCGCCTGAGAAGTCGAAGCATCGCTACATCTCCTCACTATCAAAAATTGCTGGACGTGAAATAGCTCATATATACTACCACGTCACTCCTTTTGAACAGCAAGGGAGGAATGGAAAATACGCATTCCGTCTATATTTTCTCAGCCACAACCTGAAGGACGTGGCTGCCGATCGACAAGCACGCTGAAGTGAGTTTGTATGGGTAAACGCTAGGTGCCGATTAATGCAAATGAAACGCTGCGATAGCATACTTTTAAAAAACACACGCGCCTCCGGTAACGTTTTTGCCGCCCCACTCGTAATGCTCAGAGGTAGCAACAGGAGGTGTTTCGATGCGTTACATGAAACTGGCCGTGATTTGTTTCAGCCTTTGCCTTAGCGGGATAGTGGTATTCGCTGATGGCATGATGCTGCCGGTGCGACCGGAAATCCCGGCGTTCAGCGTCAAATATCATAGAGTGAACGTGACTATTGACCGGCAAATCGCCACAACGGAAGTTGATCAGGCGTTTCACAATGAAGCCGCCAGTCAAGTGGAAGGCAGTTACCTGTTCCCCATTGCCGACAACATGGCCATTTCGAAGTTTTCCATGTATACGGGAGATGAAGAACTCACTCATCGCGTGCTCGAAAAAGACGAAGCCCGGCGCATCTATACCGGCATTGTCGCGCAACGGCGGGATCCGGCATTACTGGAGTGGCTCGGATACCGTATGATCCAGGCACGCGTCTTTCCGATCGAGGCCCATGGAGATAAACGCATTCGAATAGCTTACCAGGAAGTGCTGCCAGTGCAAAACAATGTAGTCAAGTATGTCTACCCCCTGAAAACCGAAAAAGTATCCTCCAAACCTCTGGCGGAATGTAGCGTGACGGTGCATATCGTCAGTGCCCGGCCGCTTCGCAATGTTTATTCACCGACGCACAATGTGACTGTACAGTATCAGGGTGAATACCGCGCGACGGTCACCTACAGCGAAAAGCAGGTGCTGCCAGATGAAGATCTGGTGCTGTATTATACGCTTAGCGCCGCCCAGGTCGGCGTGGATCTATTGACCTATCGCGATCCCGATCGTGGCGATGGCTATTTTTTACTCCTCGCTGCTCCAAATCCCGATGTCAGGAAGGGGGACGTCCAGCCAAAAGACGTTATTTTTGTGCTTGATACCTCGGGGAGCATGAGCGGACACAAAATAGAACAGGCGAAAGCGGCGCTCGTATATTGTGTGAATAGCCTTGACCCGCACGATCGTTTCAACCTTATCATCTTCAACACGGAAATTGTGCCCTGGATGAAGGCATTGCAACCTGCGGCGCGCACAGCGCGGGATGCTGCCGTAGCCTTCATTGGCGAGCAGCGGGCGAATGGCGGCACCAATCTGAATGGCGCCATCCAGACGGCGTTGGATGAATTGCATGATGCGGATACGACCCGTCCTCATGTGGCGATTCTGCTCACTGATGGCCAACCTACCGTCGGTGAAACGAATACTGAGGCGCTACTCACAAACGCGAAAACGAAAAATACGCACCATGCACGCTTCTTTGACTTTGGTGTCGGCGCTGATTATAACGCGCATTTATTGGATACATTAGCTGATGATAACGGTGGATATGCAGAGAATGTGTTGCCCAAGGAAAATATTGAGGTAAAAGTCTCTGATTTCTACAATCGCATCGCATCGCCGTTATTTATGAACTTGAAGCTCGATTGGGGTGAAGCGAATATCTATGACGTCTATCCCCAGGAGTTACCCGACCTCTACCAGGGATCGCAACTGGTGTTAGCCGGACGCTATAAACCATTGCTGCATGGATCGACTACGACGATCCACCTGGATGGCGAAGTGGCCGGTCGCCGACAAACCTTCACCTATACAGCCGAACTACCCGCCCGCGCTGAGGGCGACGACGCAGTGCCGCGCCTCTGGGCGACGCGGAAGATCGGATTTCTCGAAGATCAGATTCGCCTCCATGGCGCCAACAAAGAGTTAGTGGAGGAGTTGGTGCAACTCTCGAAGACCTACGGCATTCTCACCCAGTATACCTCGTTTCTCGTCGATGTCGATGTCAACGCGCCAGCCGGGCCACGTGCACTGAACGCCTTCAAACCACTCAAGGATACTTATACTCCGCAGGAACAGGATAAACTTGATGCGCTACGCGATCAAAAAGTAGGCAGTTCTGCGGTGGCGCAATCCGTCAACAGCAAGGCCGCCCTTCATGCGCTCCAATTCGCTCCACGGAACGGCAATATGATTATCAGCGAAGCCGGAGATCGGATGCAACTTGCGCAACTCCGCAACATCAACCAGCGCTCTTTTGTGCAGAATGGGCGCCAATGGGTTGACTTGAAGTTCAATACACAACGGGTAGTGAAGGTAAAAGCCTACTCGCCCGCGTATTTCCAATTGGCCAACGCGAATCCGCGTATGGCCCAATTCATGAGCGTCGGGGAAAACGTGATCGTCGCCATGAAAAATGTCGCTGTGCAGGTTGACACTGCCGGACGTGAGGAAACATTCTCGGACACGGACTTTCTCCCGTTGAAGAAAGATATGGATGATGAATTCGGTGTGCCAAAGGCCATGGCCACGGGGGTTCCGCTGGCGATGATCACCGCACCGACATCAACAACTTTGCGCCCATGGGTATTTACGTTACTCGCACTGCTGGCCATTCCATTCGCGCTGGTGTTCCGCAGACGAATATGGCGTGGGAAGGACATTTAATTGACCGCTGATTGCGATCGATATCGTCAGGATATTTCGCTACTGATGGACGGTGCGCTCGATGCCGACCCGGAACGCCGCAGTGCATTGAACACGCATCTGAACAGCTGCGCGGGCTGTCGCGCTGAAGCAGCACTGTTCCACGCCACGCGCCAGGCGCTGCACAGTTGGGAAGCTCTCCCCATCGACCCGCAGCTCACGGTACGTTTCGCAGCCCGTTTCGCGGCGCACACGGCACGACACTCGGTATGGACACGACTCAGTGAAGTTGTTCGCCCTCGAGTCATGTGGATTGTGGGGGCCGGAATCGCCAGCGTGCTGGTACTGAGCATCACGCATTTGTTGGTTACATTGCCGCACACCGCGCGATATGCGGTACAATATCAATCACCGCCGATGGATGATGCGCACCTGGAACAACACTCCCTGTCGCCGGAAAAAGCCGACCAGAGGATAGATCTAGGCAAACATGCACTCAGGATTGCTCAAGCGCCGAATGAGCGTGCGGTAGCAACGGCTATGAAACCATCGACTGCCATCGCAGTAGCATTTTCCGAGGCAACTACAGACGCCGTTAATTCAATGGCCGAGTTACCATCGGTATCCTCATCAGTGAAATTTGCAAAAACAGTCGGCAGTGCGGTCGATGACCGCGTAACAAGCGTACCGGCGAACATTTGTCCAGAGCAAGCTGTGGTGAGTTGGTTGGCGGAAACGCAATAAAGGTGGCGCGAATGCACCGCATCGTCGTTTTTTTCTGTCTCTCGCTCGCGGTCACAATCTCGGCCGCTGATACGACTCGACTCTACGTCGTTAATGCGTTGTCGGAAAATGTGTCGGTCATCGACATGATACACGACACCGTCGTTGGTCAGATTCCATTGGGCGTCCAGGGATATCACCTGACGGTGCCTGCCAACGGCAAGCTGGCCTATGTTACCGCGGCGCCTGATCCCACCGCACCGGGTCGCGCCGGGGTACCGACCGGGCAACTGGTGGTGATCGACCTCCTGAAGAACAGTGTCGTGAAGCGGATCACCCTGGATATCTCCCCGTTGGCGACCGTCCACTTGCACCCGCGTGGACAACTGGCTTATGTGGTCACCGCCGCAGCGCCGGGTTTACGCAATACACAGCGTGGACGGGTACTATTTGTCGATCTGGCACACGGTACAGTGCGGCGCACTGTAGCTGTAGGTTTGAATCCACTGGACAGTGTGATGACTCCCGACGGCGCACGCCTGTATACCATCGACTGGGCCAGTCGTTCGATCTCCGTCGTTGACCTGCTGGGTGAGCGACTGCAAGACACCATTCCCCTCGGGTCTCATGCGGCCCGTGCGCTGGCGATCACCCCGGATGGAGGAAAAATCTACACAGTACTTGAACCATCACCTGCGGCTGTTGGCGCCTCGGATCCCTACATGAATTCCACACAAGGCATACGCAACAATTCACCACTCCAGCAAGCAGCGCTTGGAAATGAAACAACACTCATGGAAATCAACACACATACCGGCGCAATCGGTCGATATCCGCTACCCGCGCTAACCCCGGTAAATGCACTGACTCTCTCCCCGGATGGAACGCGCATGTTTCTGTACGGCCAAGCGACTTCCGATTCTTCCAATCAAGCCGCAGGAGCCGAATACAGTCTTGTTGTGTTTGATGTGCGGCTAAAGAAAGTCATTGGTCGCTGGGGGAATTTTGGCTACCTTGCGGCGATGGCCCTTAACCCGTCCGGTTCCAAACTCTATCTGGTTGGTACACCGGGCAACTACACGTTGGAAACCCGCGCGCAAGATAACTATTCTCGAAATGCCGGAGCGCGCGGCCCGCAAGGGGCCATGAATAATACGATACAACAGGCCAACACCCTGAATTACACGATAAATGACCTGCGGAAAATTGCCAAGACGGTCACAGTGTTGGACACCCTATCGGGTAAGAAACAAAAGAGCCTGACGGTGGGGAGTTTGCCACAAAGTGCTGTCGTAGTGGGGGGGGGGAAGTACAAATAAGCGGAATACCTGCTCCTTCACTTCCTCGGCATCGATACTGCGTTTTGCGGCGTTTCTCCTCACGAAGGTGATGCATTACTTGCCGGGGACAATATGGAATGATACAATAATCATAATCGAAGGTTCCGGGAGGAAATCTATGAGCGCTCATTACCACCGCGCGCGGGCACGAGTATTCGGTCTGGTGATTCTTGCGGTCGTGCTCTTCGGCAGTATGCCGCTCCTGGCAACCCCATCCACTGTAGTGATCACCTCCCCCCGACCGAAATCCGTGCTAATGGGCATTGTACGTGTTTTCGCCTCCATCGCGGATGACGCGAATTTCGCCTACGCTATGCTCTCTATCAACACGGAAAGTCGCAGCGTCTCAAATGCGCTGCCTGTCCATTTCACCCTCGACACCACGCAGTATCCCAACGGCCCACATACACTGCAGGTAGATATCTTCGATAAGGTCGGATTGCTGGCGAGTTCGCCGAAAGTCCCGGTCATCATCGCCAATCCAATCGCCGGCGAGACATCGGCAGACAAGCCGCTACCCACGACTCCTGCGCCGGTTACTCCGAAACCGGTGTCCCCGACGCCTGTGCCGCCGGCCACCCCCAAACACCAATCACCTAAAGCGAATAGGCGCATCACCGCGAAGCAGATAGCGCTCCCGCCAACGTCTGCCCAGATTGTCCCCCACCCCGTCAGCGCGACGTCCAGTGAACACACCACTATTCAGGTGCTGCTCGACGGTACTCCCATTGTTTGCGAAATCGCCCCGGTGGTCATGAACGGGCACACCATGATCATGCTCCGCCCCATCGTGCGTTCATTGGGTGGCATCGTCACCTGGAATCAGGGAACACATACCGCTGTAGCGAAACTCGATCAACGCGAAGTTACCTTCATCCTGGGACAGCAGATGGCGCTGGTGGATGGCGGTCTCACTCCCCTCGATGCGAAAATCATCGAGAAGCAGGATCGTATGCTTATCCCGGCGACATTTATTCAGCAATTGTTCGGCGGCAATGTGGCGTTTAACCCTTCCCATACACGATTATTCGTTCGCAGTCATCCAGCGTTCGTCAGAGCGCGCATCGCCGCAAATTGAGTGGGTAATAAAGTCCATGCTCGCATTAATTGACAACTACGATTCCTTTACCTACAACATCGTGCAGTATTTGGGACGACTCGGTGTAGCGGCACAGGTATTTCGCAACGATAAAGTCACAGTGGCCGAGTTGCAGGCGTTGAACCCGGAACGATTAGTGATCTCGCCAGGTCCCGGTACCCCCGATGAAGCCGGCATCTCCTGCGCGGCGATTGCCGCATTCGCCGGCCATATCCCTATCCTGGGTGTTTGTTTGGGGCATCAGAGTATCGGCCAGGTGTTCGGGGGCGCCATCGTGCGCGCCGGGCGTTTGATGCATGGAAAAACCTCTCCAATTTGCCATGATGACCGCGGCATCTTCGCCGGACTCCCCAATCCCTTCGACGCGACGCGCTACCACTCGCTGGTCATCGATCCCGCGTCTCTGCCGGATTGCCTGGAGATGTCAGCATGGACCGTGGAACACGAAATCATGGGGGTGCGGCATAAAAGCTACACGGTGGAGGGAGTGCAGTTTCACCCGGAATCTATCCTCACTGACGCCGGCATGATGCTGCTGAGTAATTTTCTACTGACCAGCGGCGGTCAATGGACTACATAGAGACTGTCCCAAACGCTGCAATTTGAGAATCCCGAGAACTATGGACCGTAGTAATGTGGCGCGGTCAATTCACACCAGGTAATGTGCTGAAAGTCCTCACGCGACTTCCTTAATTTACTTCACTTATCGCGGTCAGGACGATGCGAATCTCGCCAAAAAGCTCTCGCTGCACCACGCGGATACGTTGCACGCGAATGAGTTCGAGCACCGCCAGAAACGTGACGATGATTTCGGTGCGCGTTGGGATATGCCCGTTGTCGTCAAAGAATAGACGTGCGAATGTTACGCCGCGCGGGGTATTCGCCAACAAGTGCAGGATATGCACCATTTGTTGCCGGATCGTCACCTTCGGACGCAGCACTTCCCGCACCGCCGGCGCCATGGATTCGGCGCGCACCAGCACTTCTTGCAACGCCGCCCACAGACTGAACGCATCAGGATTGCCGGTCAATGCCGGGTCTGGACGACAAATCGACAGATTGGGTACGACATTGGTCCGTGAGAAAAGGCGTTTTCGCTCCTCCGCGCGCTGCGCCAAGTCACCCGCTGCAGATTTATACTTCTGGTACTCCAGCAACTGTCGGACTAACTCAGCGCGTGGGTCTACGTCTTCAGCTTCATTCTCGTCTACAAAAACCGGCGGACGCGGCAACAACATGCGCGACTTTATTTCCATCAAAGATGCCGACATTACCAAAAAATCAGCGGCAATTTCGATGTCCTGCGCGTCCAGCAGAGCCATGTAATCGAAGAATTGCGCGGTGATGCGCGCAATGGGGATGTCGTAAATGTCGAGTTCCTGACGCTTTATCAGGTAGAGCAACAAATCCAAGGGGCCTTCAAACAGCGGCAACGTCACCGGGTACCCGGTGAAGCGAGTCAGTTGCTCATCATTTAATGTGAGTGGGGTGTGTATGGTGACCATAGCTGCGACCGTACTTTGTTATGTATATATTTCTCCTCAGCGACTTCCCTTCCTTTCGAATTCCATATATTTTCTCCAGAAATAGTGTTGGTATGGACTGCATAACGCTGGATGTGGACACCGAATGCTATATTGCTATTGTGTAGCTTGCCGTTTTGTCGGTATGTCGTGATCCGGCACGGCGCGAGCCAAGGTGACGGCGAGTACTTGCGTGGCGCCGGCGCGTTTCAGCATACGCGCGCATTCGTTCAGCGTCGCACCGGTCGTCATGACATCATCAACAAGCCCGATAGAGCGCCCCTCGACCGCCGACTGAATAGTGAATGAGTCGCGAATGTTGCGCCGGCGTTCTTCGGCATTCAAACGCATCTGCGGTGGTGTGTCGACAGTGCGCCGTAATAAGTCCGGTTGGAGATATATTTTCCATCCGGCGCTAAATGCTTCCGCCAGGAGGAGAGATTGATTGTAACCGCGTCGGGCTTCACGTCGTGGGTGCAATGGCACCGGGCATAAGCAATCCGGACGAAACGGCAACTCCAAACTGGTCATTGCCCAGGACGCCAATGGGAGCGCCAACGCCTGGACGCCATTATATTTATACTGATGAATGGCTGTTCGGAGTGCCCCGGTGTAATACCCGGCAGCGCGTGCGGCATCAAAATATGGCGGTACATCACGGCAAATCGCGCAGTGGGTATCTCCTTTCGCCAGTGGATCGAACGGGTACCCACATTGTGCGCAGAATGGCTGGCGAATAGCCATAAGTTGTGTCGTGCAATGCGTACAAAGCACGGGTTCCTGCAGTGTCGCGCATACGGCACAGCGTGGAGGAAACAGTAACGTCAACACGCCTTCCAGCGCATCAGATAGCAGTGGCATGATTCTTTTCTAACGTCAGCGTCCCCTGCACCGCGCCGTCACTGTTACCGCCGACGATAATTTCAAACTCACCGGGTTCTACCGTCCACTGGCCGGTTCGATCAACGATTGCCAGTTGTTCCGGAGTTAACTGGAAAGTAACGGTTGTCGTTTTGCCTGCTTGCAAGTGCACGCGAGTAAATCCTTTCAATGACTTCACTGGAGTAGTCACGCTGCTGACTACGTCGTGTATATAGAGTTGTACAACTTCATCACCGGCGCGCAGGCCAGTGTTAGTTACTTCTACCTGCACGGTAATCGTATCGACTATCTGAGCGATGAGCGGTGTGATCCGTAGATTTGCATAGGTGAATGTGGTGTAGCTCAGTCCGTGACCGAAGGGGAAGAGTGGCGTGCGGTCCTGATCTACGTAACGCCCCTGGCACGACGGCTTATAATTGTAATATACGGGGAGTTGCCCTACTGAACGCGGAAAGGTGACAGGCAAGCGCCCAGCGGGATTATATTCGCCGAAGAGCACTTCCGCCATAGCCAGACCACCAAATTCACCCGGGAACCACGCTTCGATGATCGCCGGTACGTGTTCCGCTGCCCAGTTGATCGTCAATGGCCGGCCATTCTGCAAGATGAGTACCACTGGCGTGCCTGTTGCGCACACCGCCTCCAACAACGCCATTTGTTGCCCGGGCAAATCGAGCGACGCACGATCTAAACCTTCTCCACTCGTCTTATCTGACTCGCCCAGCGCCAGGATAGCGACATCAGCCTGCTGTGCGGCCATCACTGCATCCGCCAATCCGTCATCACCTTCGCTCCACCCTAGTAATACGACTGATCCTGCCCCACGTTTCTCATACTCTACACGCACTTGATAATCTTTCCCGGCAAGAAAAGTGAAGGGAGTGCTAATGCCGCTGGTGGCTGTTGATGTCCACCCGTCAAGGAGCAACTCATCATCGATCCAAACGCGCATCGCATCTTGCGAGACGAGTCCTAAATGCCCGCGACAGGAGATTTCCGGTATGAGTCTTCCCTGCCAGCGTACAGAGAAGCGATCGACCGGCATACCTTCAGCAGGTGAAGCAATAGCCCAGTTGAAGTCGATCAGGGCATCGACACGGATCAAGTGGCAAGGTTCCTGAAAGGAAGGGCCGGGATAATATTTGCCGACTAGTCCCTGGTTGGTACCGTCCGGGGTGCGGTACCAGGCGCTTGGGATAGGCGTCAGGTCACCGGCATCGATATCAGTGCCTTTGACATAGGTGACTACCGTCGAGGGAGGAGCCAATGCTTGAATTCCCTGGAGCAGTGATCTCGGGTGACCATCACCAACGCCAGAATAATCCCCGAGGCGTGCGACGGCGGCACTGGGTCCGATAACCGCAAGGTGCGTTAAGGTTTTCGACAACGGGAGTAATCCATGATCATTTTTCAACAGACAAATCGCTTCACGTGCCGCGTCATGCGAGAGCGAGAGGTGAGAAGCGCACCGTTGCACATGCGCATTCACCTGAAGGTCGATCAACGGGTCATCGAAAAGACCGAGTAGAAATTTTGCGCGTAGCACACGGCTCACAGCGCGATCCAATATTTCACTTTGCAAGCGACCTTCTAGAATCGCCTCTTCGATCGCCCCCTGGAAAGTCTCATGATCGTAATCGTAAAATTGCATATCCAAACCGGCTTCCATTGCCTGACAGATGGCGTCTTTAGCATCTGTCGCCACGCAATGCTTTACCTGTAACTGCCGGATGGCGCCAAGGTCGGCGATGACCAATCCCTTAAAGCCCCACTCCTCACGCAGCACCTGGGTAAGTAACCAATGGTTCGCCGCACACGGAAGACCGTCAACTTCATGGTAGGCGCACATCGCCGCGAACGCGCCACCCTCACGAAAGGCCGGCGCGAAGGACTGTAAGTACAGTTCGCGCATTTCGCGTACGCCAGCATGAACCGGCCCTTGATTGATCCCACCTTCCGGGCTGCCATGCCCGGCAAAATGCTTGGGCTCGGCGATGACCGTATGATCGGTAGCCAGTGATTCGCCTTGCATGCCGGTAACATATGCCAGTCCGAGTTGCCCGGCCAGGTAGGGGTCTTCGCCATATGTTTCTTCAACACGCCCCCAACGCGGTTCTCGCGCCAGGCACAACACCGGCGACAAAGAAAGATGAACTCCGACTGCGCGCATCTCTGCGGCGATGGCCGCACCGACGCGCTGAAGCAGCACTGAATTCCAGGTTGACGCCAACGCGATCGCTTGTGGAAAGACCGTGCTCTCAGAACGGCTAAACCCGTGCAGTGCCTCTTCGATGAATAGAACTGGGATCCACAAACGGCTATGTTTCCGCAGCCAGGTCTGGATCGCATTTGCGATTCCAGCATGCGAAGGATACAAATCATGAATACTTCCGACCCCCGCATCACCCCACGATACCTGTGCCCGTTCTGGCAGGAATTGACCATCCGGCGCCATTTGGGTCATCGAGAGCATCTGATCAACCAGTCCACTCCCCATATACATGTCGAGTTGACGGGTCTTTTCCTGTATCGTCATGCGCGATAATAAATCAGAAATTCGTTCTTCTACCGGCAAGGTATCGCACAGATACGGGGGAATATCCGTTGAGGTGGTGCTTGTTGTCATAACGACAATTCCTTCTTGGCCAATTGACTGAAACTCTATTGTATATGTTCTCTGTGAGAACCGGAAGGGGTATTTCGTGTCCGCACCCTATTCACACGATAAAAAGGAATGCAGCGTATTCCGTTGAAATCCTATCATTAACTTGTGAGGTATTGGCAAAACCTTGGCTGGCGGCGTCGCGGCATCTTTTCCTGCCATGCGGTGTCCGCCAATTCACGTGCAACGATCCTTGATATAGTGCGAAATGTCTTCCTTGCCTGACGAAAAATAACAGCTCGCGATCCACTCAGCTAAGGTTTTCACGATCACCTCAATTATCACACTTTAAAGGACTGCATCCGTGGCAAACAACACGACGCCGGCGTGTGCGCCGGTCACTTTACGTGACATCGCAGAGCGCTGCCAGGTGAGCAAATCGACGGTGGCACAGGCAATGCGCGGCAACTCGCGCCTGGCAAAGGCTACAGTCGCACGTGTATTGGAAGTTGCCGCAGAGATGGGATATGACCCTACATATCATGAAGGCGCCCGGCGTCTGGCCTTTCGTAAGCAAGGCCGGCGTGTGCTTAACCATCTGATTGCGGTGTTTTACCCACGTGCTTACCTCCGCATTCCCTTTTATGTGCAAACCTTTCTCGGCATCATGGAAACATTGGGGGATGCGGGGTTTGGCGTCTGCGTCGGCTATGTACAATCGGAAACCATCACCGGTTCGCACTTCACCTTTCCACAAGTGTTGCGCCGCGGCGACATCGATGGGGTTATCTGTGCCGGCGGGGGGATGCTCAACGCGGAGATGATGCATGAGTTGCGTGGGAGTGCCGGATTCGGCACGCGTCCAATCATCACGCTTTATGACCGAACGCCAGGGTGTTCCATCATCGATACTGATAATGCTGACGGCGCCTATCAGGCGATGCATCATCTTCTCGCGTTGGGTCACCAGCATATTATGTTTGTCCACTATTACATCGATACCGAAGGGCCACAACCGTATGGACGCTACCGCGCCTGTTGCTTGGCGTTAGAGGAAGCGGGTTACGATCCGTTGTTACATCTCCACCCATTCAAATTCAATCCAGATTGGGTCGATCCGCAAACTGCACACCATACCATAGACGATCTGCGTTCTGCTGATGAAGTGGCCAATGATGCGGCCGATGCCCTGGTGCAGTATCTTCAAGTTCATCCGGAAGTGACCGCCATCATGGCTATCAACGATGCCTTTGCATTGCATGCCTGGTATGCATTGCATCGTGCCGGATATCGCGTACCGGATGATGTTAGTATTGTTGGTTTTGACGATACCGACCCCATGCGAGATGAACGCGGCAATAACATGCTCACAACGGTTTCTCGTCCTCTCGAAGAAGTTGGCCGCGCTGCCGCACAGCAGATCCTCAATCAGATTGCCGACGATGATGCGGAAACGACGGTCATCCTACCTACGCGATTGATTGTGCGACACTCTACCGCCCCGAGGAAAAAAGGGATACGGGAGGAGGTGGACCATTGAGCGCCACACGAATCACCGATTCGGCGATCGGCGCGGCAGTTGCGCCGCCATGGCCACCATGTTCGACCAGCACGGCGATGGCAACTTTCGGCGCTTCGGTTGGCGCGTAACCAGCGAACCAGGCGTGATCCAGTCCGGCGGGATTCTGCGCGGTGCCTGTTTTTCCGGCGATATGCAGCGAGGGGTCCATCTTCTTCGCCGTGCCTTCACCGACGACGGCGCGCAAGCCGGTGCGAATACGCGTGATCGTCGAATGCTGCAACCCGATGGTCGCTGCCGAAGGTGCGGATTGCACAGCAGTCCCGATCATGTTGACCAAGTGCGGTTGTACCAGGTACCCGCCATTTGCAATCGCCGCGGCAATGCGTGCCGCCTGCAACGGAGAAACTTCTAACCAGGATTGCCCAATGCCCACCTGCAATGTATCACCAAGTTGCCAGGACCGGTGATAGCTTTTTTCCGCCCACTCAGGGTCCGGCACTTCGCCGGCGGTTTCCGGCAACACCGTAGATAACAGGCTATGATGTCCGAGCCCGAAACGACGCGCCATGTGCACTAGATCCTCGATACCGACATTCTCTGCCAATTTCATAAAAGAGACATTGCAGGATTGTGCAATCGCTTCCGTTAAATTCAGTGTGCCGTGCCCGGTGTGCAACCAGCAACGAATACCGTGATATTCTCCAGAGCAATGAAAGTAGTCGGGGACCACGCCTTTTTCCAGCGCGGCAGCAGCGGTCACGATTTTGAACACTGATCCCGGTGCATAACGGCCACGCGTTGCGCGATTCACCTCAGCGTGTGTGGCAGTAAGCCAGCGTTGTGTTTCCGGCGACCGCCGACCGCACATGCTGTTCAGGTTATAGGTGGGGCTGGTGGCCATCGCCAAAATCTCGCCGGTATGAGGATCGAGTACCACAACCGCGCCAGTGCGTCCGGCCAGTGCCACCTCTGCCGCATGTTGAATGTCGAGATCAAGGGTGAGGGTGAGTGGCAGACCGGGTTGCGGTGGTGTGGTGGTCAGTGTGCGCAACACGCGGCCTTTCGCGTTGATCTCCAATTCGTCACGCCCGCCAATGCCGCGCAACTGGGTCTCAAACGCACGTTCTAACCCCGCTTTGCCGATTCCATCACCCGGTCGATACCCCATCGGACGGCGCGTTTCAAGTTCCTGTGCATCGATTTCTCGCAGGTAACCTATGACATGCGCCGCAACCGCATTGCCAGGATACGACCGTACCGGCTCCTGACGCAGATAGACGCCGGGTAGCGATGAAAGCTCTTCTTCCACATGGGTGATCATGCGCATGGAGAGACGACTTTGTAAACGTAACGGAAGGTAACTGGGGTAACGCCGGGCTTCGGCCAGTGTATCGTCCGCAGTCTGTTGGTCAGGAAAAAACCCCATCGCGACCAGACGGGAAATAAGGATCGCCCAACTCTCGCGCGGTACTTCACCGGAGATAAGCCAAGCCGTCATCGCTGGCTCATTGGTCGCCAGCACACGCCCCTTACGGTCTAATATCACACCCCGCGGAGCAGGTGAACGCACCCACCGGCGAAAATTTTGCTCCGACATCCGTCGTAGTTCAGTGCCCCGCGCAAGTTGAATATAGGCCAGCCGTCCGGCGAAGACGAGGAAGACCAGCACTATACACAATTGCAGCAACAATAACCGTAGCGAACGCATATGATCAAGCTTCGCCAAGAACACGGCGGCGAATACCGTTGAACATATTGTCGATATTGGCTTTCGCCAACTTCGCGATGACGCCTTTGATGAGCGCGCCGATCATCGGCACATTCACTTCACACGTCAGCGTCATGTGCATCCGCGTGCCGCCATCCTGCTCGGTAAAGGTCCATACTCCGTCATACTGTTCCCAGTCACCGCTAATAGCACGAAATGTACAGGTGTGGGTGGCATCATCCCACTCATCCGCCTCGCGCCAATGAATTTTTCGGTGCAGTTTTTCAATCACCCCCACCCAATCGGAGACAAAGCCGGTGGGCGTGTGCTCAATGATCTGCACTGATTCGACATCGGGGAAGAATTCCGGAAAGCGCTCGATATCCTTGGCCACGGCATATACAGAAGCCAATGGCGCGAGGATCATGATTTCCGCTTCAATCTGTGGCATCGTTGTGTCCTGTTCCGCTGAGATATCTTAACTTTGTCCGTGGCAACGGTGTTTTCCTGCTACAGGCGGTCTCGCCACACCACGGCATGTCATGTTTCATGTTTGCGAGTCCAGTATACGCTACTTGCGCAATGCTTCATCGAACGCCAGCAGCAAATTCGCCACGGGTCGGTCGCGCAGATCACTTTTTTTACCGGCCTGCAGCCTTCCTGGAGGGTGCAAGCAGGTGATAAATCCCTGACGGGCAACCTCCAACACGCGTCGATCGGCGTGGGATACCGTGCGAATTTCTCCCGTCAACCCAACCTCACCGAAACACACAAGGTCGGCTTGAACCGGCACATCGCGAAAACTGGAAGCGACTGCCAGTGCGACCGCCAGATCGGTGGCCGGTTCAGTGATCTTCAATCCGCCGGGCACATTAATGAACACATCGTGTGTGCCCAGCGCCTGCATACCACATCGCTTCTCCAGCACTGCAAGCACATGCGCGACGCGTTTGATGTCGATACCGGTCGTGTTGCGCCGGGGAGCGCCGAAGGTTGATCCTGGAGTGACCAGGGCTTGCACCTCCGCCAGCATAGCCCGTGTGCCTTCCATCACCGCCACCACCGCAGAACCCGGTGTTCCTAGCTGTCGCTCCTGTAAAAAGGCTGCAGAAGGATTCGCCACCTCATTCATGCCGCGATCGCCCATGGTAAAAATACCCAACTCGTGTGTAGGGCCATAACGATTCTTCACTGCGCGCAAGATGCGATAACTGAAATCGCGGTCGCCATCCAATTCCAACACCACATCCACCATGTGTTCCAATAGACGGGGTCCGGCGATTTGTCCTTCCTTTGTCACATGCCCAATCAGCAACACTGTGGCACCGGTTTCTTTCGCAGTACGAATGAGACGCAGCGAAGCGTTGCGCACCTGGCTCACCGAGCCGGGCACTGATTCGATGGCGCTGTCGAAAGTCGTCTGGATGGAATCCACCACGACAAAGGCTGGTTGCAGCAGGCGCATATGCTGCAGGATGGGTTCTAATTCGGTTTCTGCAAGGAGCCACAGTTCTTCATGCATGGTGCGCAAGCGTTCGCCACGCATACGCACCTGCTGTACGGATTCTTCACCGGTGACGTACAGTGTGCGGAAGCCGGCGCAAGCCAGTGCATAACTCACCTGGATGATGAGCGTCGATTTTCCCACTCCCGGATCGCCGGCAAGCAGAATGGCTGAACCGGGCACCGCGCCACCGCCCAGCACGCGATCGAACTCCCCCAACCCACTTTCACGCCGTGGTTCGCTGCCCGGTGGTATATCGCTGATTGACACTGCGGCGGAGACTGCCAGGGGTGGTGGGACGGCAGAGGGGGCAGTGACCGGCAATGGCCCGCGCAGCACTTCCTCAACCAGACTCCCCCATGCGGTGCAATCCGGACAACGCCCATGCCAGCGTAACTGCTGACATCCGCACTCGGTACACACATAGGTGATGGTTTTCGCCATGTCGTCATCTTAGCATAGAGCCTTCGCGAACGCCAGTGCTTTTCCCGATAACACCCAATAATTAAGAAAAAGGGCAATACCGCGCGATGACTGACGCACTTCTTCGCGATCATAACGCGCTATAACAATTCATTATCATCAGGTACTTCCTATTCTGTAGATCGCGGGATGGTGTATATGACAACGCAGGAGGGGCGAATCCTTTGCGGTGTTCGCCCCTCCTCTATATTGTCGCGAGAGTCGGCAGAGCCGACGGTCACGTTTTCAAATTGTAGACCTTAGAGCTGGGTATACGCTACGCCATCCAGCGTGGTCCCGGTCACGGCACTGATGATGCTGCCGTCCGCGGTCGTATACGTCCAGTGCGAAGCCAGGGCCGCCGTCGGATCCGTGAACGGGTTCATCGGGATGCCGGTATTGGCAATGCCGCCGTTCGGGGTCAGATAGGGGCCTTTGTAGGTGCCGGTCGGGGTACCGGTCGGGTTGCTGCCCGCCGCGGCCACCACATCGCCCAGCGCGTTGGGCCACACGCCGGTGTCAGCGTTGAACTGGGAAATCGAAGCACGCATGCGCTGCAGGTTGCTGCGCAGGGTGGCTTCCTTCGCCTTGCGGCCGGCGCCCATTACACGCGGGATCACGATGAGTGCGAGAATCGCGATGACGACGATGACGATGAGCAATTCGATGAGGGTGAACCCTCGGCGTGCCGATAAACGAGTTTGCATGGGTCATCTCCTTTTCGTTTCGAAAGTAGAGGGATCATGATTGGAAAGATCGGATCTCTTTCCACCCTCATTTCTTATATCCCATACTCAACCAGGCATTTTCCCAAACATTCAAACTATTTCGCCTGCAAAGCTATGTAGATAATATCAACATCTGATCAACAACGCCAAAACGCCAGTCCAGGTAAAAAATACCTTAGACTGGCGCGATAGGCGCGGCGTATGTGTGACCAGGGGGTCAGGTTCGCGGCACTGATGTCTCCGCTGCGATAGTCTGGCATATACTCGGTAATACATCGGCGCGCATTAGCACCTGAGCCGCTTTAGAGCTCCGGTCGCGTACTTCGACTTTCCCTTCACCCGCTAGTTTGCCAACAACAATCTGCAGCGGGATACCGATAAGGTCTGCATCTTTGAATTTCACCCCGGCGCGTTCGGCGCGATCGTCGAAAAGCACCTCGACACCTGCCTCCCGTAATTCGTCATATAACCCTTCCGCCAACACGCGCTGGGTGTCATCTGCCATATTCATTGCCAGGACGATGACCTGGAACGGCGCGATGCTCATCGGCCAGATCAAGCCATTGTCATCGTTGCTGACTTCCGCCACCGCGGAGATAATGCGGCTGACACCGATACCATAGCACCCCATGATAATCAGCTTGTCGCTACCGTCTTCATCCGTAAAGGTGGCGTTGAGCGGTTCAGAGATCGCATAGCGCAATTTGAAGATGTGCCCCAACTCAATGCCCCGGCGCTCTTCGAACGGCGTTGTGCAATTCTCGCACACATCGCCGGCCACCGCAAAACGTAAGCGTCCCCAGGTGATGGGCGCGGTTATATCCGTCCAGTTTACATCAATCAGATGGGTATCTGGTTGATTAGCGCCGGTCACGAAATTCACCATCGCGCGTACTTCTTCGTCGCCGTAGATCGGGATGCGCAACCCTACTGGACCGCTGAAGCCTACTGGCCCTCCTGTGGCGGCGATAATCTCCTCCGGGGTGGCCATCTCCAAACGCGCCGCCCCCAACAACACGCGGAAGCGCCCCTCATTCAGTTCACGATCGCCGCGCACCAATGCCGCCACCGGTGAGCCGTCCGCCATATAGAGCAGCGTTTTGACCAGACGCTCCGGTTTGGTGTGCAGAAAGTCGCATACTTGCTGCACAGTGTGCGCATCAGGGGTATCTACCGTTGCCATGGTCCTTGGGGTCTCAGTAGACTCCGCGACAGCCAGTCGAAAGTCAGCAATCTCCTGGTTGGCAGCATAGCCACATTGTGGGCAGATGAGAATGGAATCCTCACCGGCGTCGCTGAGCAGCATGAATTCCTTTGTCTCTTTGCCGCCGATAGCACCGCCGCTGGCATCCACCGGCACGACATCCAACCCGCAGCGCTCGAAGATCGTCTGGTAGGTGGCGTACATTTGACGATAGGTGGCGTCCAATCCTGCTTCGTCGCGATCAAAAGAATAGGCGTCTTTCATCATGAATTCACGCCCGCGAATCAGCCCACCGCGGGGTCGCGGCTCGTCTCGATATTTCATTTGAATCTGATATAGATTGAGCGGCAGTTCGCGGTACGAGTGTACGTTGCGACGCACCAGATCGGTGATGACTTCTTCATGCGTTGGCCCCAGGTAATATTGTGAACCGCGGCGATCCTTCACGGCGATCAGTACGTCGTGCATGGTGGCTTCGCGCCCGCTTTCCGCCCATAGTTCGCGCGGATGGATGGCCGGCATCAGCAATTCCTGCGCCCCAGCGCGATTCATCTCCTCGCGTACGATAGTCGACACGCGGGTGAGCACGCGATAGCCCAGCGGTAAAAAGCTGTAGACGCCAGCCGATAACTGCCGAATATACCCCGCCCGTAATAGCAGGCGATGGCTGAGCATTTCCACCTCAGCGGAGATCTCGCGCAGCGTAGGCGCAAACAACTGTGAATATCGCATCTCGAACCTCCCAGGACAACGGCAGGTATTGTAACAGATTCAGAAAGGTCTGTGGAGGGTGTGGTGTATTCCCCGCACGGATGCAAAGTGCGGGGGATTCTCAGTAAATGCCAGGTAAAGAAGAATGGGCATTGTCAGTATTGCTAATCGACGCTCTATTTAGCCTATCGGCATATGCGCTTGATACATCTAAAATTCCAGGACGTCCTTTCGTTCCTGCAGGTTACTATATGGGATTGCGCAATCTGCCGCAGCAGTTTTCTGCTTCGACCCACCCCCTGAAGGGCTGTGGTTACCCGACTAAGCACGCTGAAGCGCGCTCGCTGTTTTCCCAGAGCCGGGTTCACCCGGCTTGATCGGGTAGGCATGTCCTTGAGGGCATGCCCGAAGCGTAAAGCTGGTCAAGCGAGATGACGCCATCCGTATGGCTGGATGAATACACCTTTCCAAGCAGGAATGCGCACAGGGGGTCTTTATGCACGCTATCATATTCTCGCGCTCCGAACCAGGTTTTACCATGGTCGAAATCGCTATCCTGCTGGCGATTCTGGTCATTCTCGCCGCTGTCGTCTGGCCTATTCTCCCCCATCATAATCGGGGAGCTCGCTAAACGGCGTGTATAAACAATCAAAAACAAATCGTCACCGCAACTATGATATTTGCGCAAGATCATGCTGAAACCTTGCCGTCTGCCGCCACCTTCTGGTCCGATCTCAATCTCGACAAAAGCGTGTTGATCTGTCCCACCGCCGGGAAACGCTACCCCAATGCGTATGGTTACAACCGCAATGTCTCCGCGCTTCCCCTCGAGCAGATCAACAACCCGGATTCTCTGCTTATTACCGCGGACAGCGACAATCCAGGGCATTTGATCACCACACAGGCGGATATCGCCGCACGGCATGCCGGCAAGTATCTGTCGTCGTTTTTGGACACACACGTTGATATCCGGTCGCCCATGGAGAATCTGTCGTTGACGCCGGTGTTGAAGCAGCACGTTGATTTCAAAAAATAGGTACACATCCCAGGAACATTTCCCTGTCGCGCACAGTCGGACAGGATATGCGCCGTCATGGCGCCCAACCACACGTAACATGAGAGGGAAGACCTATGAAAACCGTCCGCCCATTGATCGTCATGCTTGGAGTGATTCTAGCGCTCCTGGTCCTCACGCATTTGCCGAAAGCCAGTGCGCAAGAGGCGACGAAGCGCGATCAGGCCCAACAGCAAATCAAGGATGGCAATTGGAAAGATGCATATGCTAATCTTTCCGCGCTGGCGCTGGACCCGGCAACGGATCCGGCAAAAGTTGTGGAGGACTACAACAACGCACTGACCTGCCTCTCCCGCCTGGGACGCGGCAACGAAGTCGATGACTTCCGCGAGCAAGTGATTACCCAACATGGCAAGAATTGGCGTTTGCTATTGGCGACCGCGCAATCGTACTTCACTGGCGAGCACTACGGCTTTATGATAGCCGGCGACTTCGAGCGCGGTAACCATCGCGGTGGCGGACGATACGTCTATGCTTATGCCCGTGACCGAATTCGCGGGCTGCAGTTGTTGCAAGAGGCCCTTCCCCTGGTGGCGAACGAACCGAATGCGCAGGACGCGGGCGCCTTCTATTTCGCATTGGCACAGGCCGTGCTGGGTGATGCCGGCTATAACAACGCGTGGCGATTGCAGACACTCACCGATCTCACCACATTGCCCGATTATGATGAAGGCTATCCCTATGGCGGCGGGTGGCGCGGCGCGCCGGTCAGCGACGACGGCACACCGGTCTATTACTCGGTGCCGAAATCCTGGGCTGAAGCGAACAATGACGGCGAGCGCTGGCGCTGGGCGCTGACGCGCGTCGCGGTGGTGGATCCCAACCGGGCTACAGAAGTCACCATCGCCTTCGCCAACTTTATGCACGCGCAATTTGGCGTACAAACCATGGGCGGCTATATCGCGCGCTTGAATAGTCTGGATGATACGAAAAAGAACGAGAGTGGGCCCTATGCCCTAGATTCCTTGAAAGATAATGAAACGATCGCCAATTTAGCCTCCGGGATCAAACGATTCACTTTCCCTGATGAGTTTGATTACATCAAGCTCGTGAAACAGATTGCGGACGGTAATACCGCGTATGCGCTTCAATGCCAGCGCTGGTTGGCATTCATTTATGAAGACCGCCGGCAATATGACAAAGCAGCAACCTACTGGCAACGTGCCGGTGATACAGACCGCATCAATCAGATTATCGGCAACTGGGGCGTCTTTGAACCGGTGATGACCCAACCGGCCGGCGCCGGGGCAACCGTGGAGTTCCGTTTCCGCAACGGTAATCAGGTGCATTTTAGTGCCCAGGCGATCAAAGTCGACGCGTTGCTGAAAGATGTAAAGACCTACCTGCAAGGCAACCCCGCGCAACTGAACTGGGAACAGATGGATATCAGGAACCTGGGATACCGGCTGGTCACCAGGGGGCAACAACAGTATCTGGGCGACACGGTTGCCGCCTGGGACCAGGACTTAACCCCACGTGCGAAACATTTTGACCGCCGCACCACGATTCAGACGCCGTTGAAAAAGGGCGGCGCCTACCTGTTAACGGGCACGATGAAGAACGGCAATACCAGCCGTATCATCCTGTGGGTGGCGGATACCGCCATCGTGCGCAAGCCGATGGATCATGCCTCCTACTACTTCGTCGCCGATGCACTCTCCGGCGCGCCGGTTGGGAAGATCAACGTCGACTTTTTCGGCTATCGACAGAATTGGAAGAAGAATGATGCCGGCGGCGGCGTCTACCAGGTTGACGTGAAGACCTTCACGAAAACGACGGACGACGATGGCCAGCTGACGACGACCCCGGAAGAGCAGGATACGCAATACACCTGGATTACCACCGCGAGTGACAATACTCGCCTGGCCTACCTGGGATTCACTGGCGTCTGGTACGGCGACTATCGCGAAGACCAGTATAACGCGGTGAAGACGTTTGTCATCACCGACCGCCCCATCTATCGTCCCGCCCAGAAAGTCGGTTTTAAATTCTGGGTGAACACCGCAAAGTACGACCAGGAAGGAACGAGCGCCTTCGCCGGTAAGAGCTTCCCGGTAATCATCACGAACCCGAAGGGTGAGAAAATCTACGAACAGACGTTAACCGCGGATGACTACGGTGGTTTTGCCGGCGACGTTACACTGGCGAAAGACGCCGCCCTCGGCGTGTATTCCATCGGCTTGAACAAAGAACCTTACGGCGGGAATTCCTTCCGCGTGGAAGAGTATAAAAAACCGGAATTCGAAGTCACGGTTGATGCCCCGTCCGAGCCGGTGATGTTGGGAGAAACGATCACCGCCACAGTGAAAGCGAAATATTATTTCGGAGCGCCGGTGACAAATGCGAAAGTCCATTATAAAGTTCTGCGCAGCAATTACGACGCCACCTGGTACCCGACGGATCGTTGGGATTGGCTGTATGGGCGCGCCTACTGGTGGTATGCGTATGATTGCGCCTGGTTCCCGGGGTGGCGCGACTGGGGATGCAAACGGCCGATTCCCGTCTGGTGGAGGGGTTGGCGTCCGCAGGTACAACCGGAAGTCGTGATGGAAGGTGATGCCGCGATCGGCGCCGATGGTACGCTGCCATTGCAAATCGACACCTCCTTCGCGAAAGAACTGTTCGGCGACACGGACCACCGCTATGAAGTAACGGCGGAAGTCACTGACCAGTCCCGCCGCGTGATCGTAGGCCAGGGTGCGGTGCTGGTGGCGCGCAAACCCTTTAAAGTGTATGCCTGGGTCGACCGCGGTCATTATCGCGTAGGCGACACTGTCGAAGCCAGCTTCTCCGCACAAGCATTGGATAACAAACCCGTGCAGGGCGCCGGCATCCTGCGCCTGATGCAAGTGAGTTATAAACCGGACGACAACGGCGCGTTGACTCCTGTAGAGACGGAAATGCGACATTGGGATTTGAATACTAATAGCGACGGTCGGTCGCAGGTGAAAATCAAAGCGAGTCGCGCCGGGCAGTACCGCCTGAGCTATGTGGTCCACGATATTAAGAATCATACCATCGAAGGTGGTTACCTCTTCACCGTACGCGGCGACGGCTTCGACGGCAGTGATTTCCGCTACAACGATCTGGAACTCATTCCCGATCAGCGTGATTACCAACCGGGCGACCAGGTCAATCTGATGGTAAACACCAATCGCGACGAGTCGACCGTGTTGCTCTTCATCCGCCCGTCCAACGGCATGTATCTACCGCCGAAGGTACTGCATTTGAACGGCAAAAGCACCGTGGAAGCCATTGCCGTGGCGAAGAAAGATATGCCAAACTTCTTCGTGGAAGCCGTGACGGTCAGCGGTGGCCGCGTCATCACGGAATCCCATGAAGTGGTCGTGCCGCCGGAACAACGTATTCTCAATGTCGCGGTGCAACCAAGCGCGGAGAAATATCTGCCCGGCGCTCCGGCAACCGTCAAACTGGCGGTCACGGGACCCGACGGCAAACCGTTCCAGGGATCGCTGGTGATGACCATGTACGACAAAGCCGTGGAATATATCTCCGGCGGCAGCAATGTGCCCGACATCCGCAACTTTTTCTGGCAATGGCGACGGTACCATACTGCACGCACCGAGAGTAATCTGGGACAAAGCGAAGGCAATCTCGTACTGCCGAATGAAAAATGGATGGCCTATCTCGGGGCTTTCGGAGCTTCTGTTGCTGATGAAGACCGGGCCGAAGTCGCGCTTGATGAGTTGAAAGATACTGAAAGTTTGCTGTCAGAGAATTCGAATGGCGCCATGCGCATGACGAAATCCGCACGCGGCGCCGGCATGGCGGCGGATGGCATCGCATTTGGCGCCGCCCCGCAATCGGCAATGGAACATGATGCAAAGGGCGAGAAAGAGCGCGACAAGCTGGATACGGGGGACAGTGTTGGCGGCGCACCCGGGGTAGAACCCACGGTACGCAGCAATTTTGCTGATACCGCATTCTGGGCTAATGCCATTCAAACAGATGCGAACGGTCTCGCGTCGGTGAAGTTAACGATGCCCGAAAACTTGACCACCTGGAAAACGAAAGTGTGGGCCATGGGCAACGGCACTGCGGTGGGTGAAGCGTCGGTTGAGGTATTGACCACGAAAAACCTGATCCTGCGTCTGCAGGCGCCGCGCTTCTTCACGCAAAACGATGAGGTAGTGCTCTCGGCCAACGTCCACAACTTCCTGACCACGACGAAGAAAGTCAATGTGGTGCTGGAACTGAGTGGTGGATGCCTGGCGGCGACGGATAAGGTGAAAGATGCCTCGGATCCGAACAATATTATCCTGGCGCCGAAAGTCGTGACCATCCCGGCCAATGGCGAGTCGCGTGTGGATTGGTTAGTGAAAGTCACGCAACCCGGCGACGCCGTGGTGCGCATGAAGGCGCTGACGAATGAAGAGTCTGACGCCATGCAGATGACCTTCCCGGTCTACGTACATGGCATGCTGAAGACGGAGAGCTTTAGCGGTGTGTTGCGTCCGGAGCAAACACAAGGTTCGTTGGCGTTCACGGTACCCGCGAAACGTAAACCCGAGCAGTCGCGTCTGGAATTGCGCTACTCCCCCACCCTGGCGGGGGCAATGGTCGATGCGTTGCCATACATGGTGGCCTACCCCTATGAATATTCGGATGCCACACTGAACCACTTTGTACCGGCGGTGGTGGTGCAACAGACGCTCAAACGTATGGGGTTGAACCTGGCCGATATCCGCGACAAACAGGCCAACCTGAATGCCCAGGAGATTGGTAATGATAAAACGCGCGCCACGGATTGGCGACGCCATGTGATGGCCGGCGCGGTGAAGGAGCAAAATCCGGTCTTTGATGAGACTGAAATGCAGCGTATCATCTCCGCCAATGTGGCACATCTTGCCAGCATGCAGTGCGGTGATGGCGGCTGGGGTTGGTTCAGCGGCTGGGGTGAGCACTCCTGGCCCGATACCACCGCGCAGATCGTCCATGGTTTACAAATCTCCAAAACCAACGGCGTGGCACTGCCTGACGGCATGCTGGAACGGGGCGTGGCGTGGTTGGTGCAGTACCAAACGGAACAGGTACGTCGGTTAAAGCTTCCCCACACCGACCAGTGGTATAAAGCCAGCGCAGATAACCAGGATGCTATGAATTATATGGTGCTGGCCGATGCTAAAGCCGACAACACTGAGATGCGCGACTTCCTGTATCGCGATAAGAATAACCTTTCCGTCTACGCCAAGGCGATCTTCGGTTATGCCTTACATGTCGTTGGGGACACGGAAAAACGCGATATGCTCATTCGCAATGTCGAACAATACCTGGTGATGGATAAGGAAAACCAGACCGCCTACCTGAAGATGCCGGACACTAATTACTGGTGGTGCTGGTATGGCAGCGAATACGAAGCCGATGCTTACTATCTGAAACTGCTCGCCGCCACCGATGCTAAGAGCGACAAGGCGGCATGGTTGGTGAAGTATTTGCTGAACAACCGCAAACACGCCACTTACTGGAACAGCACCCGTGACACTGCCGTCGTCGTGGAAGCCTTCGCCGATTTCTTGAAGGCGTCCGGTGAGGACCAGCCTGACATGACGCTGACATTCCTCTATGACGGAAAGAAGGTCAAGGATGTAAAAATCAATAAGGACAACCTGTTCAGCTTCGATAACAAGTTCGTGTTGGAAGGACCGGAGTTGACCACCGGGCCCCATACCTTGACTGTCACGAAAACCGGAACTGGTCCGTTGTACTCCTGCGCATACCTGACGAACTTCACCATGGAAGATCCAATCACCAGCGCAGGGTTGGAGATCAAAGTCAATCGGAAGTTTTACAAGTTGGAGAAATCAACGAAGACCGCATTTGTCGAGGGTTCACACGGACAGGCCGCGGCCCAGCAGGTCGAAAAGTATACGCGAAAACCGCTGTCCAACCTCGATACCTTGAAGAGCGGCGATCTGATTGAAGTCGAACTCAAAATCGACTCCAAGAACGACTATGAATATATCATGTTCGAAGACATGAAGGCTGCCGGTTTCGAACCAGTCGATCTCCGCAGCGGGTATGGCAACAATGAAATGGGCGCCTACATGGAACTCCGTGATGAGCGCGTCTGCTTCTTCACACGCACGCTGGCACGTGGCACGCACAGCATCACGTACCGCATGCGCGCGGAAACGCCGGGTACCTTCAGCGCGCTGCCCACCAAAGCCAGCGCGGTCTATGCGCCGGAACTCAAAGCAAACTCGGATGAGATGAAATTAGCAATCGAAGATTGAGAATGGCCAGGAAGGCTGCGGCAGGGACGCCTACGGCGCCGGGGATTTCCCCGGCGCCGTGCTACTACCGTAATCCACTAGGTGATGAATGTCTACCAGTAACCTTACGTGCTGAAAAAGTCGGTAAATGTACTGCCCGTATGTACGAGATACGAATGTCGTCATCTCGCACGACTAGTTTTTCTCTTCAGTCATCCGCTGAAGGACATGCCTCCCGGTGCCGGGTGAACCTGGCACCGGGAACAAAGCGAGCGCACTTCAGCGTGCTAGATCGGATATTTACCCCTCCCGCGGGAGGGCTTCGACGAAGAAATCGGGCTGTGACAGATCGCGTAATCCGGATAATCATTAAAAGGAGACGAAACACATCCTCCAATCCAATATATAAACCAAGCCATACACCGAAAAAACCCGTAAGGTTAGAACATGATCTACCTTCTCGTCCTCGTGAATCAACTTTAATGTTCAATACCCAGCGTCTTTCGCGCATGTGGAGTAATCAGGTGCACGAAGATGAAGACAGGCGATGGATTCTCTCTCATTTCCGTAAACACTCTTCATGTCAGGCACAAAAATAAAAGACCTGACGGTATGAACCGTCAGGTCTCACATAAGCGGGCTAACAGTAAGGCGTCAATTACGTCGCTGTTCCTGGCGCTTCCTGCATTAACTCCAGCTTCTCCATAGTCACCGGTTTCTCACCAGTCACGGAGATCAAATCTTTCAGTGCTGTTTTCAGATGATATCCCGGTGAACGCACGACCACACGATACTTTCCATCCGGCAATTGATCCACTGTGAAAGTGCCGTCCGTGTTCGGGGCCACACTGCGGAACGGGAGTTTTGCGGTATTCCAATACACTTCAATGCGCGAGGTTGGCAAGGCCGGGGTTACTGATCCGGTAATCGAGCCTTTTGCGACACCAGCGGTCACCGTACAGGCTTCAGCAGCGAGTGTGGCGCTGTTCGCGACGTGTGCGATTTTCGTGCCATCCAGGATGATCGTCAGCAAGTTCGGCGCCTTCTCATCCGGCGTCCAATCTGTAAGATCGAAGACTCCCCCTTTAATACTTAAAGCGGCTTTGGCCTCCGCCTGTTGAAATTCCGCTTTTCGTTCATCCCAATGCACGCGGATTTGCGCATACTTTCGTTTGGGAATCAGCGTGTTAGCCAGTAACGCCGCGCCGCCTTTTTCCCCGAAGCTAAACGGGGTCACCGTTTCATTTTTCAGAATATCGGGACGTTTCACCTGCGTGATCCACTTATCACCCAATTTGAAATCAATTTGGGTGATATCGACACGCATGCTGGATTTTTCCGCGGTGGTTCCTCGCAGTACAATCAGCAACGGCGCGTTGGGGACATCAGTTTGCGTGTTGGGATTCGTATTCGTGGTGCGATTCGGCGATTGTGGCCAGGGACCAGCGTCCGCGCCAACGCCATTACCGCCGTAGGTATTTGTTGCTGTCGTTGAGCACCCCAACAATGCAACTATCGGCAGCGCCAGTAGGAATATGAGGGCAGGTGCGGAGGTCGTCTTCATAGAGTATTCTTTCCCTTTCCGGGATAATCTCACACCACGAGTTTACGCTCAATGGCGCTCGTGATAAGATAGTATACACCGTGGGCATAAATCGTGAAAGTGCAACACCCGTGCCCGCTGCATGCATGACTGGGAAAGGATGCTTCTGTGCCATTGCGCATTCGCGTTAAAATATGCGGCATCACTAACCTCGATGATGCGCTGCTCGCTGCGTCTTTGGGTGCTGATGCCCTCGGGTTCATTTTCGTCCCGCACAGTCCCCGCTATCTCACGCCTGAAACGGCACGCGCGATCATCAGTCATTTGCCCCCGTTCGTTACTCCAGTGGCGGTCCTGGTAGATGAATCGCTCGCGCAGGCCAACGAGATCATGACGGTATCAGGATGCCGTGTAGCGCAATTACATGGAGGTGAATCGCCGGAATATCTGGCACGCTTCACCTGGTCGGCCTATAAAGGCATCGCAATCGCAACATCCAGCGACCTGCAAGCTATTGCACCGTATTCTAATGCGCAAGCGGTGTTGTTGGACACGAAAGTGAACGGTCAACTTGGCGGTACCGGCCTCTCGTTCGATTGGCAATTAGCGCGCGCGGCACGGCAATTCGGCTGCCCGATTATCCTGGCTGGAGGGTTATCCCCGGAGAACGTCGTGGAGGCCTTGACCATTGCCCAACCCGACGCCATTGATGTAGGGAGTCGCGTGGAATGTGAACCGGGCCGCAAAGACCCGGAACGCTTGAAGCGCCTCTTTACTGTTCTGCACGACTATACTTGTTCGTAGTAGCCCACGGAAGAAGTCTCATCGGTGGTGAAAGCGGACTACCACCCAATTAAATACACGGTTTACTGGTTTATCACTTCAGGTCGCCGTGATCTGTAATATATCACTGAAGCTATGAATGCTCTTTGTTATTCAGCCCACGCCGCTTCCAGGTTTGCCATCGCATTTGAAAGCCATCGACCCAGATATCGAGCATAAAATAGGATAACCAAAGAAAAGCGGCGAAGCCAACGATAATCAGAAATAATTTGGGACGATTGAGTGCCGCAATGGCCGCACCCCATATATCCCCCACTGCATAGAGCAAATCCCAGCTATTGAACCGCAAAACCAGCCCCAAATACACTCCTAAAGACATGAGAAAGAAAAAGGGTATGGCCCACAGAATTACCCGCATGCCGCGCCGGCGCATTACGCGTTCGACCGGGCGGATCGACAGGACGAAGGTGACCATGCCAAAGAGGCTATAAGCGAGAAAGAAGAGTACATTCCTGACCAGTAGTAAGAGATCATCGGCATTGCCCGACGCACGCCAATTCATGAACAGGTTGGAGCCGTCCAGCGACTCCAGAAAATGTCGCCACTCGGTGAGCAGATAGCAAGTATTGGGAAGAAACACGAGCCAGAGTAGTCCTAACCCGCATACTACGCCCAACCGCAACCAGCGCGGTTGCCAGACCGGTCCCGAAGCCACACGCGCGATAAACCACGCCAACACGACGGGAATAAGCGCCAGGAAACTATTCCACCCTACCCAGAGGAGTATCCGAAGGAGCGTTGCAAGCACGGTTCACAGTTACGACAAGGCGTGTAAAAAGTCCTGTTGTCACACTGGCATTTATGACGCCACAAACATGACTTTGAAAAATGATTCCGTCTGGGCATCGATCATCGCGAACGCGGCAGGGATTTCGGGAAAACTGAAACGGTGGGTCACCATGCCGGTGGTATTCAGTTGCCCCGCAGCCAAATAGGTGAGAACGGCGTGAAAATCCGCAGGGACATACATCGAGGAGCCATAATGCGTCAGTTCATGCTCCACGATATCCGGTTGCTGCGGGATGGCGAATTCCTTCCCAAGCAGACCTAGTTGCAACACGCGCGCACCGCGCGGCGCCAGTTTGAGCAATGAATTGAAGACGACGCCGTTTCCGCCTACCGCGTCGACGAACAGGTCGATCGGCTCCCCACTAGTACATCGCGCGACGCCATCCTCGAGTGTCTCCTGCTGCAGATTGATCACCATGCTGGCGCCATGGCTGGCGGCAAGTGTGAGACGTGCAGCATTCACGTCCGCGATATATACCTGCACCGCCCCCAGAACGAATGCGCATTGCATGGCGAAATTGCCGATGGGCCCGGCGCCCACGACTACCACACGATCACCGGCATGCATCGCGCGCTGAATGCCGTGAAGGGCCACCGCCGCGGGTTCCACAAGAGCAGCGGTTTCCAGCGAGATTTCAACCGGGATCGCGACCGCCATCCGCGCCGGCGCCAGAGTGAAATCGGCATGCGCGCCGGGCGCCTGACATCCGATGACGCGCAAGCGATCACACAGATTATACCGTTCCTGCCGGCACGCCGGGCATTGCCAACACCCAATATGGGGGATCACTGTCACTGGCGTACCGGGTTCCGGCCCTTCCTCGTAAATACCACGGGCATCAACCACCCCGGCAAACTCATGCCCCAGTACAATAGGGCAGTTGATATAGGGATGGCGTCCGTAGTAGGCGGAGATATCCGACCCGCACACGCCTACATGCGACACGCGAATGCGCACCTCATCGGGTCCCGGTTTCGGCAAGGGGACCGATTCCCGTGCGAATTGCCGCGGTGCGATCAGCATGGTGTGCTGCATGATTGCTGGTGAGGACATCTCTCTAGTCTCCCAACCGTACTTCGTTACGCCGAGACGATTTTCGGACACAAATCCTGACGACCTACTCCGGGGCGCCGCCGCCAGGAATATCCACTTCTCCGGGGCCTTCATCCGCGGCTTTCGGCACATCAAATGAGGCGCCCATATTATGGAGTAACGCGCTAAGCACACGCTGTTTCTTGGCCAGGTACTCTGACGGCTCGCTCTCCAACATCTTTAACTGGTTGAGGATAAAACCGCCTTTCCCGCGCGGATAGCGCACGAGCCCGCCATCCTCGACCAGAGGGACGACTTTACCAGCCTGGCTCCACTCCGGTGTTTGGCGTGTAATTTGCACCAAATCGAGTCCGATCATCCCACCCTCACCGTGGTAATAGGATTTCGGTAACAAGGCGACCGTTTGGTTCGCCGGTAACCCGTCCAGCGTTTTCTCCACATCGCCGTATCCATCCGGTAACACAACTGACGCTACGACTTTTCCGTCTACCGCGATATCCAGGTCTTTAATAGTGTTGTAATTGGCGTTATTCCAAATTCGAATTTTGTCCAGTTTACAAGGCGTTGGTAACGCATAAGTTACGAACGGATCACCGGCTTTAGGCACCCCTCCCTGATCGATATACATCCAGAAGTCATTATTGGTCAACCCATTCACCGTGGCCAACGCGCCGCCTCCCACATCGCCAAAACTGTAATTCGGATTCGGGGCACCAAAGCAGAAAGGCGCGATGTCATCACCGGCATCCACGCAGTAGGTGAAGATATCTTGCGACATACGTTTCATATTTGCCCATTCCGCCAGCATTTGTTTCGACATCATGGCGAAGTCGGTGCCGTCCATCCCGGCGGTAAATGGGTCTCGATTGAGATGAACACCTTCGACACGGAACTCACGTATTACGTGCTGAGTACCCAGTAGTTTATTGAAGGACCCTAGCATATCCGGTTCCAAATTGCAGAGCATGATCCAGCCGCCGGCCTGAACAAATTTATCGACGTCCGCCTTCTTCTGCAACAGAACGCTCATGTTGTCTTTGGTTATCTGGGCGACAATCACCGGCGTTTCGGTCGGACGCAGTATGGCCTCTTCAAGCGGAAGGTCTTCGCGCAAACGGCATCCTTGGGCGGCAATGAGTTTATCCAGACCGGATTTTGTTGTGGCATATACACTGACCGGTCGTTTGGGATCCTGATATCCATCCGCATATTTGAGCATATTAACGAAAAGCTGTTGCGCCGCCGGATCTGTCAACCAGTGTGCGGCGACCGTCATCTGCGTGGCGAGGAGCATCCCTTTACCGCTTTTTTCCTCAATGAGGGCCGCCGTACTCAACCCGGCCCCGCACTCCAACCAGGGACGCGCCAATCCGGCAGGTTTTTGCCACACGACCTTCGCCGTTGGCGTGAAGCCGGCCCAGTTGGCGAAGTCATTCTCTCCCATACCGGCAAAGAGCGGAGTCGTCATTCCGGTGGCGAAGACCCAAAAACCGAAGTTCGGCTTTTTATTCGCGCCCATCGATACTGCCAAGGGGGCGGGCAGTTTGTCGCCTTCGAAGGGGGACTCTTGTTCCAGACAAACCACACGTCCACCATTCTTCACAAATTCAGTCACCGAGGGGAGTGCATCCTTGACATCCGGAGGAATCAATAGGATGCTCTCCGCAGGTTTTACTTCGTCCAGATTTATTACAACTTGAGGCTTTACACCCAGCAAGGCAAGCTTTTCGGCAAATGCGGTATTGTCACCAAGTATAAAGAGTGGATGCGCAACTTTTACTGCTTTCTGTGCCGGGTAAATGGCATATTCCTTACTGTCGCTAAATGCCGGGCTGTTCGGTTGAGTCACCTCCAGTACCAATTTGGCCGGGGTTCGTGCCTCCACCGCGGGTGGGATGAAGTTGATCGACACGACTTTACCAAAACCGGGTTCGATAGTCAGAGTCTCGGTGCCGCCGGCGGTTTTCACACCGTTCATTTCCAAACGCCAGGTGAAAGATACCGGGTCTTTGCTAAAGGTATCATTGAAGACTTTTACCGTACGGGTTGCCGGCTTGCCGGCAAAGAAACAGGTGTTATATTCGCGCGTGAAGGCCGCTAAGGGCTTCATGGCCGGCAAGGCGTAATCCATCCCTGGCTGACCGACCCATGGACAGGTCATCGCAATGTCGTTCCAGCGGTATCGTTCAAAGAGATAACGGATGTATTTCCCATAGGCGATGCGCGCCTGCGTACGGTCTTGACCCGCAATACCGCCGCCGATCCAGGCATGATCGACATTATCTCCAGAGAAATAGGCGATTTCTCCGGCGCAATAGGGGCGTTTGTGATCCCAATGCCATAACCCGATGAAGCCCGAAGAATTGCTGCCCAGCCAATTGGGATCAACGGTAACCCCCGGTGCATTCGGATCGGTATCGCCCAGTGGAAGCGCGTTGTCCGGTGTAAAACCATCCTCCGCGTAGTGCGTATTGCAGATATCAAGGTAATTGTCTTGCAGCGCGCCGGCGCCGTCCATCATACACGGGCGTGTGGGGTCGTTCTTATGCGCAATATCCTGCATAATTTTCGCATTTTTCTCGCACATGCCCATATCCCCACACCCCAGGCGGCCATTGATGAGCAAGAGCTCATTTTCCAGGCTGTAGCAAATAATGGAAGGATGGTTGCGGTAGGCTTTGGTCACCTGGTCGATGTGCTCGTTGAAGTTCTCCCAAGTAACAGGATTGAACAGGTTGTAGGCGATGCTCATGCCGTCAACTTCCGTCGAAAGACGACCGGGAATGCCGTGTTTATCCGACCAATCGAGTTGATAGCAGCGTGGTCCAAATTCCGCTAATCCGAGATCGGCGCTAAATCGTTCAAAACGGTTGAACTGGGCACGGAACGTAGCCAGCCTTTCCTGCTCGGAGTGGCCCGACAAACCACCGGTCAGGTTCCAAAAATTCCGTCGTAGTCCGTTTATGCGAAGGTAAATGCCGTCGACCATAATTTCGCAGAAGCCGAAGTGTTGCTCATGCTCGAAGAGATCAACCGGGATGCCGTCCTGGGTGATGGTCGTGCGCAGGCGATAGATCGGCGCCGGGTCCATCTCCGGGAACCAGAGTTTGGGGTTCTCCCATGGTGCGGAGAGCGTTACTTCCTGTGACTTTCCAGCCGGGATCGTAACAGTGACCGGTGGGATGCGATGCTCGACCTGTTGATTGCCTTCATAAATCGCTTCCGTCCCGATGGCTACCTCCGCGTCCTTCGTGGTGGGATTGATGACGGTCGTCACCACGGTCAACGTCTTCTTGGCCACGCTGGGCCGGATCGCGACATTTTGCGTGTAGACCCCACCGGCGACAACCAGATTCACCCAGTCCGTGATGCCGCATATCGTGCCGTCCGCATCGCCCTTAGTCGAGGGAAAAAACGGCGCAACGATTTTGCAGAATCTTTGTACGAAGCTCAGGGGGATATTTCGCGACTCGTCGAGGGGCTTGCCTCCGGAGTCTATCCCATACCACAAATCTTTGATACCCACGCAAATTTCATTGACTTGCCCCGGTTTGATCGCTTTGGAGATATCAATGTCCCACGGCACACGCACGCTTTTATGATAACCGACATATTGACCATTCACCACCACGGATGCAATCCAGTTGGTGCCAAAGAAGTGCAAGAAGAAACCGCGTCCGTCGTATTCCGCGGGCACCTTCACCCGCGTGCGATACCACACACGGTGCGCATATTCATTGGCCGCCGGCAACGGCATCCACTGATTGGCAGGAATGAATGTGCCGCGCCAATGCTGCTGCATGGCCGGCAACAAGGCGGTTTGCGGACCATACGGATCCTTGGCCATCTCCATGTCATCGTCGCGACACACCTGCCATAACCCGGTTAGCGACACTTCAGATCTCACCCCCGGATCCTTGGCCAACGGCAATTCATAAATCTGCTGCGCTGCTTTTTTGTCCTGATCGCTATTTGGTTCTTCGCCGGGTTTGAGATTCGCGCTTGGAACCCAGTCGCCGGAGATCAATGCCACGACATCCATTACCAGACCGAAGGCTTTTTGCGTAACGATCGGCTTCCCTGTTGCCTTATCTTTGCCCATTTCGAGACGCCATTGGTCCCCAAGCAATTCAACAGTGTGTATGCCGGCGGTAAGATCCAAACTGGCAACTTCCAACCAACCGACTTCCGACCAGAAAGACAATTCAGTCATATCGCGCGTGAGGGCTTTATTGGAAATCTTCTTCCAGTCTCCCCCATCGACACGCCACTTCAACGGCGGTCGCATGAATTCGTATGCCAGACGCAACCACAATCGGTAGTGATCAGTTTTTGGTACCTGCATCTTATATGTCAGTTCAACATCCGGATCAGCCTCGGGGTCCATCTCTTCCGGCGCCAACCGTTTTACCAGCCATTTTCCGCCGCTGATCAGTTCCGGATGTGCTGGTGGGGCTTCGGTGTTCATCTCGAAGTTGGCGGTATCCGCCGTCTCCGCCTCACGCCAAACATAGTTAATTTCCGCCAGTACCGGCACCGACACCAGGAAACCCATGAGAACCGTTAATATGCAGGTAATGCGCATGCGCATAACTAATTACCTTTCTCATTCATCTGCTGCAGGTGCCATACAAATACAGCTTTCGCTAACCCGTTATAGTCTTTCGCGAATTCAATGGGTTAGCGTGCGATTCCTTTGCTACGTAATGCCTGGTTTTTGTTAATCAACGCATACCGCTGCTCTACACATGCATAACTGCGCAGCGGATCCTCGGGAGTGTGCAGGACGTAGTCCAGCATTTTATCGAGCGTTGACGTCGCGACATGTATGCGCGTGTCCGACGACGCGTAGTAAAGAAAGAGATCGCCGGAGGCGTTGAGTACCAGACCATTCGTGAAGACTACGTTGGAGACATCACCGATACGTTCGTCACCGACGGGTGCAATGAGGTAACCACCGGGACAATGAGTAACGCGCCACGGTTCTTGCAGATCGCAAAGAAACGCATAAATCACGTAGCGCAGGCCTGCGGCGCAGTTACGCACACCATGGGCGATGTGCAGCCAGCCCTGCGGTGTTTTGAGCGGGGCTGCTCCAGCACCGTTTTTCACTTCTTTGATTGTATGATACACTTTTGCGTCGATAAGGGTTTCTTTGCCGATCATGGCGTTCGTCATCGTATCGCAGAGTGCCCAACAAATACCGCCCCCACTGCCGGTGTCGATGAAGCCATCCTGCGGGCGTGTGTAGAGTGCATATTTCCCATCAATGAATTCCGGATGCAACACGACATTACGCTGCTGCGGAGATGGGGAATTTAGATCCGGGAGGCGCTCCCAGTGTTGCAAGTCGCGGGTACGCGCGATACCACATGCGGCCACTGCGCTGGATGTATCGCCGCGCGCTACGTCCGGGTCCTTACGCTCGGTGCAAAAAAGGCCATAGATCCAACCATCTTCATGCGCGACCAACCGCATATCATACACATTAACATCCGGGACGTCCGTCTCCGGCATGAGCACCGGGTAGTCCCAAAAACGGAAGTTGTCTATGCCGTTCAGGCTTTCCGCAACTGCGAAAAATGATTTCCGATCATTTCCCTCGACCCGACACATCAGGCAAATATTCCCCTTCCAGGCAATGGCTCCCGGATTGAATACCGCATTGATCCCCAAACGTTCCATGAGGAAAGGATTGGTCGTCGCGTCGAGATCATACCGCCACACTAACGGAATGTGGGCGTTCGTCAACACCGGATAGCAATAACGGTCATAGACCCCATTCTCCCACTCGGGATTAATCATATTCGCGCGCGCGACCAGCGTCTCATATCGCTGTTGCAAACTGTTCAAACGGGCAGAAAAATGCTCAACGGCCATGAAGCAATCCTCTTTCATCTCTTATACGCGCCGGATACCGGTATTGGTGCACACCACAACGACAGTTACCTCATATCAATCATGAACGCATGAATGATGTGGGATATCAGGAAGCAGCGAATTCAACGAGTTCAGCAGGCGTCAAATCAGTATACCTGATCAACTTGATCCCATGCGTCTGGCAATACTCCACTACGGACGCGTCGGTCATTACCTGAAATTCTATAAAACGTTGTTGCGCAATGGCGCCTGGTGGATCCTGCGAAGGGAATCGGGGGAATACCGCACGCATCTCATTGTCGAGAAGCGCCGGATGGAAAACGTGCGCGTAGGTACCCGCGGGCGCGGCATCGAGTTGGGCAAGAAAACGCGCGACCGGAGTCGCAAACTCTCCATTGATCGTGGGTAAGACCGGCAACGCTGGTTCGTAGATCAATCCTTCTTGTTCCGTGAAGGCGCGTAACCGGCGTTGCACGGTATATTCATGCAGCCACTGAAAGCAGCAATGGTGGTCGAGATACGCTATCGTCAATCCCGCCTCGCGCGCGATGGCTAATTGCGCGCACACCTCCGCCAGGATCTCATCCGCGGAGGCCTCCGCGTCATGCAGATCAATGGGCAGGACGCGGAACAAACCATCGGACTCAACCAGCGTCGGTACTTCCGTGGAGGGTAACACCGGTCCCCAACGCGGCGTCTGCCACTCGCAATTCACTGTAGCGTGCAACCCCAAACATAATCCCGACACGTTACGCAGTCGGGTGACCACATCAGGGAATGCTGGCGCCGGTACCATGATCGAGGTATTGCGCAGGATGCCTTGATGGAACCCGCGCAACATCGCTTCGGTCACTGCCGGACATAATCCGGCGTCATCTCCGCGGACTAACAAGCGAATACGTGTCTCTACCATGGTCACTTACTTTCTCGGTATATTGCCAATAACCTGCCGGTTCGCTAAGCGCACCGGGAAATATCGACATTTTTCCGGCATGCAATGTAAGTTATCTGTCGAGAAAATGACACAATCGCGACACTCTACCAAAACTTCACAGTCATCAACGCAGCGCCGCCATCGAATGTGGCCTTCCTACCAACTCCAGCATACTTCGATACCATCCTGTCCAACGATCGCGCGTGGACCGGTCTGCCGCGATGGCCAATATTTCCTCTTCGACCAGCGGCAACATGGTAACAACGCAACCTCGCCCTAACGTGTGGCGCAATAATATCGGAAAATCCCCGTCGTGTATGATAACCTCCGCCGCGTCAGGTTGCACCTGGATGCGAGTATGTTCCGGATAATGCGTAAAGCCCCAGGTGAAGCTGTCAAGGACGAGTGTCACCGGTCGTATTGCACGAAAATCGACGGGAGCAGCGCCAATCAACTTCCGCTGTACATGCCCCCAGGAGGACCAGGCTGGACCATGCCAGATGAGTTGACCTCCCTGTTCAACCCAGACAGTAAGCGTCTCGACCTCACAGGACGTCAGACAGACACCTGGAATGACCAGCGTTTGCAATGCAGGATCGATAGGTTGACCACCGCGCACAACGCGAACAATTCGTCCCAAGGCCTGCAACTGATAGTGGGCTATCGCCAATCGTCGTCCTGTCATCTGCCCACCGTTACCTGGATTCTGCGGATTGTCACGTGCGTAGAAGTGCGTGGGGAAATATAGCCCGATGGCTTCCGCTGAACCCGTGGGTAATGGACGTTCCGCCAGAGTGGAAGCAAATTCAATAAAATAATTCAAGCCTGGCTTCACCTGGTCTTTGGCGTCGACCAATCCGAGTGTCCCTTCAAAACTACTCTTCTGATAAGGATGCACGGATGAGACGACATCGCGCAGACACCACCAGAGAAAACCGTTCGCACCCGCCTGCCAGCACGCGGGCAACAAGGCGCGCAGGTAGGCATCCTGCTGCACAGGACCCGCGGTAAAAATTGTGCCGAATTCCTGTACCATCACCGGCCCAAAGGTGCGTGCCACCTGGGTAAAAAAGGGAAGCAAGGACTGGCACCAGGGGTCGGTTAAGCCGTCAACCGGCATCGGCAACCATCCTGGTACAGGATAGGCATGCATACTGTGAAAATCGACGCCCGGCACTTCGCCCAATGGCCATCCCGGCTCGCCGACTACTTGATGGTGCTCATTTCCGGACACCAGCAAACTGGATGGATAAACCAGACGAATTGCACGACTTATTTCCGCAGCCCAGGCTAATATCTCCCCTGTGGTCGCTTGACCACTATCCGGCAAACAACTCATCTCATTGCCGAAATCCAGTCCGATGATGGCATCATCATAACCCGCGCACACCGCCGCCGCATGCCGGGCAAAAGCTGCAGCGCGACGCGCCATGAAAGGATCAGTATATAAATTGCGTGGACCTTTCCATGCGGGCCAAAAGATGCCGCCGCTCATCCATCCAACAAAAAACGACGGATGCGCATACAGGCCGCGCTCCCGAAACCAACCCAACAACTCCGCTAACCGCAAAAACATGCGCGGATCATATCGCTCGGGTTCCGGTTCAAAATCCTGCCAGCGCAAGAAAAACCGCACACAATTCATACCCAATTGCTGTACAACATCCAGGTCGTGTTGGATCTCCGCTACCGGCCATGCCGGCCACATCTCCACCCCACACGATGCCGGCCAGTAATTAACGCCAACGGGAATCACGCGCGCGCCGACGTTCGAGAAATATCCTTGTGCATCAAGCTGCATCTGCCACCTCCACCGAGTTCTCTTCATCATACGAATTGCCTGTGTTCCTGACAATAGGATACCTATAGCCGGACCGCCCTGTGTTCAGGCAAGGTATTCGCATGCCCCCGCCACGCATGCAGCCGTCGCAGGCTTACATTTTGATAGAATCGTATGATATCATGACATAGAGCATACCTGTACTGCATTTCTCCCGGCACAGCCGGATCAGGGGGTAATATGGATTTCGCACGACTCGGGTTTGTTGGGTGCGGTAGCCATTCGACGAATAACCTGTACCCCATGCTGAAATATGCACGCTGCCGTCTACAAGCCGTCTGCGACATCAACGAAGAGGCAGCGGCGCATAACGCACGCGTTTTCGGCGCCCAGGCGGTCTACACCGATATTGACACCATGCTTAACCAGGAAGATATTGATGGTGTGTGCGTTGTTGGGCCACACGACATGCACTTTGAACTCGGGAAAAAAGTATTGGAACGCGGCCTCCCCCTCTTTGTTGAAAAACCTCCAGCACCTGATCTGGCTTCAACGCTGGAAATGGCTGCATTAGCCAGGGCGAATGAGACTTTCTTTATGACCGGTTTCATGAAACGTCATGGGCTGGCGTATGTAAAAGCCCGTGAATTAATCAATGCCGGGGTCTTTCTGCCGTCTGTCGGCTTTTTCAAATATGCGCACTGGCATACCACGCCGGAGAACTTACCAGGTATGTTGATGTATATGTCAATTCATATCATCGACCTGGCTTTAAGCTTTTTTGGTGGGGTGGCTGAAGTGATGACTTGTCGCTCCGTGGTGAACAATACTCTCTCACTCGGGGTGACTTTGCGCTTCACCAGCGGACGTTGGGCGCAACTCATGTTGGATGGCTCGCAACCGCGCATTCAAGAACGGGTTGAGATTTCCGGGCAGGTGGATGGACAAAATGCACTCATCGTCATTGATAATCTGCAGCATCTGGAGTTGCACCGTCAGCAGCATAACGGCATCGACCTGCTGGCGCCCACGATGCAAGATATTGAACCACATTTCGAATTGAGCGACATTCAGGTGTGGCGCCCGGATTATGCGTTACCCAATATGCAGCAAAACAGTCCGTTTATCCAGGGGTTTGCCGGAGAAATCCGCGAATTCGTCGATGCGGTCATCGAAGACCGCGACCCCTACCCTTCCATGGACGATGCCATCAACGCCATGCAAGTCGTCGACGCTATCCTCACCGTACCGGACGGCATAGTGACGCTGGAACCACTAACGATGGGGTAGTAGTCAAGTGTTCTACCTGATCCCTTATCGGTCTTCTTTAGTTTCGGCGAGCGCACGAGAATCTGGCTGACTGAATGTCTACCCGGGCCATGCGCGGATGTCCTCTTATAACTTCCGTACGCGGATATCAACCAGACGAAGCGGTTCCGTACTACCGCCCATGCTGACTCGAAGGTCGTACCCTTCGCGATCGGCAAATTCCGCGTCGTTAAGGCGCATCGTATAGGAAAATACTTTATCCGGACCAACATCGATCCACTGCCACGGAGAATTCATCATCCCACCGATGCCGTCATAATATAGACTATAACCACTTTTCTGTGCTTCATGGACGCCATACACTTTGATTATTACCTCAACGGGACGGCGGTCGATGTTGTAATACATGAATCCATCAGGAATCGCAAAATGGAGCCACGGCGCAGTATTACGCTCGGTACACAATACGGGCCGGCCATCGACGCTTTGTGTGGCATACCCACCGCCTGGCAGATCATGTAACGGCCAGATAGCACCGGGGCGCATGCCGGCAGGATCCAGTGACACGGCTTCCGCCATCACAAACTCGGGACGCACAGCCGGCGTGCCGTCCAACACCGGCACACGAATACCGACGAGCATACAAGGAGAAGAGGACACCGGCAATGGTGTTTCTCCGGTCACCGCCACACGCCGCGGATGGGTGTCTAAACCCATGATCGTGATCGTCCCATCGGGAGCCGCGACCCCATCGCGTATCGCTGACGATTCCGGCAACAGGGTGATCATATCCTGTTGGGGCGGTAAGGCCAAAATTCGCGTTTCCGTTCCTTTGCTAAAGACGCCAGCAGGGATATTCCGTCCGAGCAATGACCAGCCGGTGTATTCACAATCATTCAGCGTTGACACCGTGCGCATGCACATTTGAACTTGAAGGTCAGCGAGTATGGGTATATCGCTTACCGCAGGTTGATAAGTGATATGCGAGCAGTTCTGAAGCAGCGCGGCTACTGTCATGCGGAAGTATTCTGGTGTTGAGGCCGCCGCCAGAGGGAGAGTCACCCACAAGTCTGGAGCCCCAACACGCGGCAGAACCTGCTCACGTAAAATGGTCGTCCGCCACCATAATGCCTCCGGTGTGGTAATAAACTTTTCAGGAGCTAGAGTCAGAATGTCGGCGCGTTCATCACCGCGCGCACCATGCAGATAGTCTGCCATCCAGCCCAGATCCATGTCGCCCGGTTCAGCTGCGATAACATGTACGGATGGATCAATGCGATGTACAGCTTTTGCCCCGGTACGGTACAGCGCATAGACATCATTCGCTGCTGCCAACAGGGTCCCGCTGGTTGGACGTTCCCATAACTGATAATACTTGACCTGATGCTGATAACGCCGGACCACCGTGCTGACGTAGGCGCGATAGGCGTCCAGATTCGGGTGGGCGCGCGCGACTTCTTCCGGGGATGGATTGCTCAAGTAGGACACCGACCAGCGAGGAGTTGGCCCAAAAACAAGGATCACTTCCAAACCATGCGTATTTGCGGACGAAATCGCGGCATCCAGCTCATTGAAATGCCAGCTTTTTGCATCCGACTGCAAATGTGGCCAGTCGGCACGAATGCGGACTTGACGAAATCCTACAGCATGTGCCTGTTCGAGATTCGCCGCGAATCGCATCACATCGGCATCGGGTTGCAATGCGAGACCAAACACCACGGGAGTGGCGTGAAGGCACGCCGGGATCGTTAGCGCGAGAATGACCAGTAGCGCCAAAATCAACTGTTTCATCGAAAGATCCTCGGGGATGCGCATACGGAATCCCCAACCGTGCCATACAGGAACATAATTCCAACATTTTTCCGGGAAAGTCACCAAAGACCGTTATCCCGCATATTCGCGACCGAATAACAGATTGGCAAGCCGAAGAATTAAATATGTCCGGGAATACGGGCAAATGTAACGGTTCGGCAAAAAAATGAGATATGCGCTATAATAACATTGTATGTGCCGTCAGTCTGCTTTATTGTGAACTATTTTGGGGATTACAGGGTCAGGGGCATATTTCTCTAGAAATATCATATCGTAGTCTTGCCAGATCGCGTCAGCATTGCTACGATTAAGTTAGTGTTATTCCAGGTTCCTTAGCAGTCCGGTGAATTAATGAACGAATCGCCAGCCGGGCTGACTGTGGCATTATTTGAAGGTTTTGAATAATGCCGGTCAGTTTGACGCCGTTAGCGAGCCTGTACAACATCGTTGTGCGGTTCAGTAATTTGACACAACGATGAACCACGCGAAAAGGAGGAAACGAACGTGAAGAAAATCTTAGTTCTCGCATTATTGACGGGTGGGATTATGGCCGGATTGTGTACGCCGGCATCCGCCCAGGTCATCCCGAATGTCCGTGGGCTCAAACCCTTCACTGCGCAGACGAACTACATGTCAATCCCCGGATATCTGCGTTGGCAGTATTTTGTGGAGAACAAGGCGTGGATAAGTCGTGCTGAAGCGGAAGCGCTCGTGCGCTCCCAGGCGACTACCGGCACATAACGATCCGGTGAAATTGCCGCCTACCGTTAATGGATCATAGTCCTGGTTGATCATGAGAACTATCCGTGAACGCCTGCACTGTAATGCTCGCGGTATATAATCATGCGTACCAGGACTATTCTCCACTTCCCTGCCGGCATCGAGGCGTGGGTATTGCTGACTTGCGTCTAGCCCGCTAGAGCATTATTCATAAACACATGAATAATGCTCTAGCTAGCCCACGGGTGATGTTGCTTCGACAAGGGCACAGTTGTTTCGTGCCATTGTGCGTGCGAAGTCTGGCGTAAATCGCTACCCCGTATCAATTGTGAACGTATTAGGAATATATTGGTAAACCAACCATCGCAGTCATCAAGGGTTCATGATGTGTATTGGTGAGTATTTGCTGATAGTTCCATTGCCTGTTCGTCATCGCCCACTATCCGCGGCAGGTGAAGACTGAAAGTCGTCCCGACCCCCACTGTGCTCTCGACCGTAACACGCCCGTGATGCGCGAGCATTATCTCGCGTACGATGGCTAACCCCAACCCAGTTCCTCCCGGTGTCCCAATTCCACGGCCCGCCCGATAGAAACGATCGAATACCCAGGGGAGTTCCTCCGCGGGGATGCCGTTACCCTCATCCCGAATATGGATGCGCACCCATTGCGGCAACAATTCGATCATGATCGAAATTGTCTTTTCGCGTGGTGAGTGATGCCGAGCATTATCCAGCAGATTACGCAACGCTTGCGCCAGCCGGTCCTCATTGCCCATAATCGTCAGCGTGTCAAGATCAGCACTCTCCGGCCACTGGCATGCGATAGTAATGCCGTCCTGCTCAGCTTGCATCTGCGCGATCTCGATCGCATCTTCCAGCAAAGGAATCACCGGCACGCGTTCCAGTGGGATGGCGAGCACGCCAGCCTGCAGTTTTGATAATTCCAGGATGTCGCACACCAGGCGCTGTAAGCGTTCAGATTCGCGGACAATGATATCAAGAAAGCGTTCCGCCACGGCGGGATCTTCGCGTAACGTCCCATCAGACAGCGTATCCGCGCATCCAGCAATGGCGGTTAACGGCGTGCGCAATTCGTGTGAGACATCGGCCAACAAATTGCGGCGCAACGATTCTTGTCGCTGCAGGTTGTCCGCCATCTGGTTGAACGCTTTGCCCAACTGACCGACTTCGTCATGACCACTTTCACGCATCCGCCCATCCATCTGACCGGCGGCCAGCGCACGCGCGACTTGTACCGCGTCACGGATGCCGGCAGAGAGATTGCTGGAAAACACAATACTCACCACAATGGTCAGTAGCAAGCTGGCCAACATACCCACCAGCATCTGGTGTCGTAATTCCCCGAGATTCCGATAGACCATGCTGACCGGTTTATCCAGGTACATGATGAAGGCGATGCGGCTCTGGTGCGCTAGCGTATCATAACGATATATCGGCAACGCCATAAAGATGCTATAGGGAGCGCCGGGACGATCGCGATCATACCGAATATCTTCCCCATACCCCTGGTAGATCGCGTCGGTTATCTCTCTGGGGAGTGGTTGGGGGGATGCCGAGTGATCGGCCTTATGGTTTACTGATGATGCGGCGCTAGGGAGCGAATCGATAAGTTCCGTCCCTCGTGCATCCAACACGCGAAAACGCAAGTCGCGAAACTCTTTATTTAAATATAAACGGCAACGCCGCTGTGTCCAATGCAAATCCAGGTTGAAGGCTTCTGGCGTACTCTCGACCGGTGAGCGGATAGTCGTGCCCAGGGTTATAGCGATAGCCTTCAGGTTATCCTCTTCACGTTGCATGAGGAATTGTTCTGTCGAACGAATGAGCAGCAAAATGAGCAAACCAAACGATAGCGCCGTCACTAACACGTATGTGACGATCAGGCGCGTTCGCAAGGATGACAACCAGTACAGCAAGGTTTCCCACATCGTTTACGACTCCCCGGTGGCACGTACAATTGTGGCACTAGCTTCGCTTCATAAGCGAAGCTAGGCAAGTGGTTCGACCTGAAACTTGTATCCGACGCCGGGGACGGTGACCACCTGATGTGGTACAGCGGGGTCCGATTCGATTTTCTCGCGCAGTCGCCTGATATGCACATCTACCGTGCGCGGATCCCCATAGAAATCATATCCCCAGACGTGATCTAAAATGGCATTGCGACTGAGGGCTAACCCCGCATTGCGCATGAGGTAATCAAGCAGCAGAAATTCTTTCGCCGTGAGATTGACCACCACGTCATTGACACGTACTTCATGTTTTAAGGGATCAAGACATATGGGACCGAGGTGGAGACGCGACGACGGCGCGGTGCTGGGCGTTTTGGCGCGCCGCAACACGGCCTTGATACGTGCCATTAATTCGCGTGGGCTGAATGGTTTAGTCACATAGTCATCAGCCCCGACTTCAAGGCCGACGACTTTATCTATTTCGGAATCCCGTGCTGTGAGCAGGATAACCGGGGTGCCCAGTTCCATGCGCAATCGTCCACAGAGTTCAAGACCATCAATACCCGGCATGGTGATGTCGAGAATCGCCAGATCAGGATGGTGCCGGTGGGCTATTTTGAGGGCCTCCAGCCCATTATTTGCTACGACGACTTCGTATCCGTTTTTTTCAAGACTATACTGCAGCATATCCACAATGGATTGCTCGTCATCCACAACAAGAATGGTCTGTGACATAGATCCTCCGGCAATTCCCGATAGCCAGGTTAACCGAGCGCGCGCATCCACATAACTTCCAACGCCAGATCGATGTTCGCGTTGCGTTCGATCAACCGTTTCGTGTGCAGGATCGCATGCAAGCCATCGCGCAACTGTGTGGACGGAATACGCCCGGTGTGCCCATCGAGTGACGACGCAAAGTCCGCATTGATGCGTAGTTGCGGTTGTCCCATGTCACTCACCAGCAAGTCGCGCCACCATGACGCGACGATATCCAGCAATTCGGGCAAATTGCGCCGCACTGCACGATCCGTTGTCGAACGGGTTTTCTCATCATCATCGCTGTCGATGGTCGCTTCGGTGGAACTGGCCAGCACCCTGAGTATTTCTGCCAGGCGGAGTGCAGAAGGACGTCCTGCCGGCAAGAGCCGGTCAATCTCCGACAACAGCATTTGACGCGCCTGTAGTACCTGGGGATTCGCAGCCACGGCTAATGCCCACCCGATACGTCCGGCCGCCATGCCGGCGATCGCGATCACTTGTTCCTCACTGACTGTTCCGAGCACACGGAGCGCCTGAAGAATCGTTTCCTGTGGCGCCAGTTGAAAACGTACCGGCCGGCAACGCGACACTAATGTAGGCAATACGGCGCTGGGTCGGGAACTGATGAGGATTATAGTGACGTGTGCCGGTGGTTCTTCCAGGGTGAGCAACAGCGCATTCCCGGCATCTTCCTGTAAGCCGGGTCGATTGGCCGGATCGATGATATAGACTTTCTGCCGACCTTCCAGCGGCTTAAATTGCGCATCTTCGCGCAACGGAAGCGGATGCGTGGGGTTTTCACCGATTCGCGTACGAATAGCATCAATCGGGATAACAGTTTTCCCGCCGGTGGTCTCCGGGGTCAACAGCCGAACATCCGGGTGGTTACCGACGCCGATTAGGATACACGAATGGCATAGACCACAGAAATCACCGGTCTGTTGTGCCGAGGCATCCAGGCAATTTAGCGCTTTGGCGTAAGCCAGCGCGGTTGCGCGCTTGCCGATCCCCTCTTGCCCGTAAAACAAATATGCATGACTCACCTGTTCCGCCAGCATCGACCGACGCAATACGTTTACGGCAATATCCTGGGCGAGAATGGTGCTAAACGGCATGATGTGTATTATACCGCATGATGCAGGAACTGTCCTGCTGTCGATGGCACGGGATCGCGATGTAGCGCTTACTGAGATGAAGAAATACAGCGGGCTAAATTAGTGATTTATTGAGATCAATCATCGATATCAGGCGCCAGACGGATGTTACAGCATCATACTGCTATCATTTCCAACCGCGTTCATCGCGGCAAGGATTGCTCCAGAAATTTCACCATCCTCGATGCGCATATCATCGGCGTTTGAACTCGCGATAGTTTACGGCGATCTGCATTACATGTTTACACCTGCATATTTCTTTATTTGACTGAATGGAGGGTGATATCCCCTGGCCACAGCGCTGATGATCTCGTCACGGCGATCAGTGGATTCCGCGGGTGACAGATCAACTATGATGTCATCGACGTCATGTGGCCCGATGCGCCAATGACCAAGCACTGCTCCCTGAAAGGCCCCATCCACCAGTAAGTATTGTAATACTTCAACACCGTGAAATCGCGCTTTCAGCGTGCTGGCGTGAGATCGCACAAGCGAGTCGGCTTTGTGAAGCATAAAGACCGTTGGTGGTATAGCCTGCACCGGCAGGTTTGTATCCTCGGTTCGCCGCCAGCCGTCACCAAGGCCGTCGATAGTTATACTGACAATGGCGCCGCGTGACTCCAGGCAGGCAAGAAGATGCATCACCTCCTTCATCGCCCAGCCTGACCAGTCTTGTACCTGCCGGGCGGTAGCGAAAACATGGCTGGCAAGGAAACGCAATAATACACCAGAGGCCATAGCCTCCCTTTGTTCCTCCACGATGGTGATCTCCGGCCACTCTGAACCAAAGATATACCACCCTCGTTCCCAATCAGTGGCAAGTTGATCTTCGTAGACGAGAAAGGCCTCCTGCAATCGATGCAATGCCGGCATAACCTCTTTGTTCATGAGATTGGTTTCTTCGCTGAGTTGGCGCGGCGTCAATGGGCCGGCGGTCGAAAGCGCATCGTAAACTCGGCGCTGGATCCAGGACATCGTAGCCAGTGGACGTCGAAACGCATTGGCATACAGTTCCAGGTCAGCTTCCAGTACATAGCCGATGGTTTTATCGAGGAATCGCCCCTTCACCAGTTCGCGCCGTTCACGGAAATACCCCGCCAGTTCCTGATCATCGCCGACCGTGCGGTGCACCAGACTTGGAGGACTACCCGGATACGAGAAATATAGAGGTGAAATGGGCTGCAGTTGCGAAAACAACGCCAGATATTCCTCGCGTGTCCGTACCGGTTCCAGCAATCGCTGACGACGTAGACGTTCAGCACAAATCATGTCCTTGCTTAGCATATTGTGACTCCTCGACGACGGTATCCGCCGGGCTATTCATTATAGTTTGAGCCTGTCCCAAAGTCCACGTATTTTGAACAGGCTCTATGTATTGCTCTCCGTAGCTGACAAAAAAGTGCTTCATCTCTATACTTGTCATGAGGTGCAACATGCAATATCGCCTGTTAGGCAACACCGGTCACTCGCTGTCCGTCGTCGGATTCGGTGGCATTGTTGTGAAGGATGAGGAACAATCGACCGCCGATTCTCTGGTAAAGCGCGCCGTCGAACTCGGCATCAATTACTTTGATGTCGCCCCGAGTTATGGCGACGCCGAAATGAAGCTGGGTCATGCGCTGTTGCCCCACCGGGAGGGGGTATTCCTCGCCGGGAAGACCGGTAAGCGCGATCAGGAAGGGGCGGCGGAAGAATTGCAGGCAACGTTGCGCAACCTGCGTACGCCATTTCTCGATCTCTACCAGTTCCACGGCGTTATGCGTATGGCGGAGGTGGAACAGATCTTCGCGCCCGGTGGGGCGATGGAAGCCGTCCTCGCCGCCCGCGACGCCGGCCAGGTGCATCACATCGGCTTTTCAGGTCACAACGAAGAAGCGGCACTCGCCATGCTGGAGCATTTTCCCTTCGAGACCGTCCTCTTCCCCTTCAACTGGGTCTGCTGGCTCCAGGGGCAATTCGGCCCGCGCGTGGTTGCCCGCGCACAGGAGATGGGCGCCGGCCTTCTCGCGTTAAAGAGCATGGCCTGGCGCAGTTGGGCGGATGGCGAGGAACATGTCTGGCCCAAATGCTGGTACCGCCCCCTCAACGACCCCGCTGACGCCACACTAGCCGTACGCTTCACCCTCTCACTGCCGATAACCGCCGCCTTACCACCTGGACACGCCGAACTGCTCTGGCGCTGTTGCGACATAGCCGAGTCGTTCATTCCTCTTGACGCCGCGGAAATGGAGCAGCTGCGATTGCGCTCGCGAGCTATCGAACCGCTGTTTCGTGGATGAAGGCATCTCGATGTATCTCCTTTTCCATAATGGGACGCCGGGTAGCTGATTGAATGAATAATGTGGGAAGCCCGTCACAGGAGAATATATGATTACCGTCCAGCGCTGTGCGACCTTCTCAAGCGTAGCCATGCTGGCCATTACCGCGTTGCTTACGCCGTTCACGGCATGGGGCGGCGCGATGGTCGATGTCGATCTTCCTACCTGTCAGCCCGCCAGCCATCTGATGGTGATTGACGGCAAGTTTGATGACTGGCAAGGTATCGAGGGGAAGCGCTTCCAGCCTGTTCATGCCTTTGATGGCACGACTATGGCTGAAGACCGTCCGGACCTTGGCGCAACGGTACGTTTCACCTTTGACGCTGAAGCGCTCTACGCCTCAGTGGAGTGGCAGTCGCCGAAATCTCCAGCGAACCGCACGTCGCCCACCGAGGCGACGGACTGGCAGCTCGGTGGCGACGGCGTTGAATGGCACCTGCTGATCGGCGGCATGGTGACGCACATCGCCAGTTATCCGTCGGCTGATGGCAAACGTGCCGTGCTCCTGGCGCGTCGCGAAGGGGAAACCACCTGGAAGGATATTACAACGGAACACGGCGCGGTGGCGTTGGCTACAACTCCTAAAGGGTACATTCAGGAAACGCGTATTCCCTGGCGCATACTCGTCCGGAACGGCACCCCCCCGACTGACAAGCCACTGCCAGTCATGATCGATCTGGCCTGGCGGGAACTACCTTCCCCCACCCTCGCGAAATTGAGCGAGGACATCCGCCGCAATACTACCCATTTCACGTATAACGTGCTGACCAGTCGCAATCGCCTGTTCAGTAGAAACTATCTGTCGTCGTCTGCCGACTGGGGGGAGCTGGTTTTCGTCGACACGGTGGTCGGCCCCCGGCTTGAAGATACTACCCTGGGCAGCGGCATGACGATGCTGGCCATTGGCCGGGCGGTCCTCGCGCCGACCGTGGACGGCGTCCTCATGAATGGCGAGTGGCCCGCGGGGGCGCAATGTGTGCAGAGCTTCGCACCGGACTTCATCGGCCGGCGCTATGGCTTGTTGCTGGCCGCGCTCTCCGATGACGCCAACCTCTACCTTGCCGCTCGCTTCAGCGTCCCGGGCAAGCCCATCAATCTGCAACCGGAGAACCAACAGCAAGGCTTCCGCGGCGGTGATTGCCTGCAAATTCGCTTGTCCCGTGGTGGACGGGTCGTCAACCTTTGCGCCTGGTATGACAGTGCCAACGGCAAGCCTGCCTTGACCGCAGACGGGAAGGATCTTGCCAACCCGTTGTTGCTGGCGCATGGCGCGAAGGCGGCGGTCGGTTTCGGCGACGGGGAATACACCATGGAGATGGCTATCCCCTGGCAGGAGTTATTCCCCGGCTCGGCGCCACGTGCTGGGGAGAAGATGCGCGCCACCTTCCAACCCTGGTGGTCGGGTGTCGACCCGCGCTTCACTTTGTCCGGCGCGCTCAAGCTGGAAGGACGCAGTCCGTTGGCCTTCGCCTATACCATGCCGCGCGACGCTGAGGTGACCATCGGCGTCTTTAATAAGAATGGCGGTCTGCTCCGCTGGTTGACGCGCTCTGAGTTTCGCCGCGCAGGTAAAAACACCGAATATTGGGACGGCCACGACCAGGACGGCAAGCCGCTGCCTGCCGGTGGGTATATCATCAAGGCGCTCTACCACGACCCTCTTGGACTCGAATACCAGTTGAGCGTCGGGAATCCCGGCACTCCCCCCTGGTCAACCGCCGACGGTAAAGGTGACTGGATCGGCGATGAGTCGAACGTGCAGTCCGCCGTCTCGGATGGCGACTGGGTCTGGCTCGCCTCACCCTCCAGCGAGAAAGGCTTCTCGATTATCGGCGTCGATGGCGCCGGCCAGCGCCGTTGGGGCGTCGGCAACGAGCTTAGCCCGCGCACCGTGTCACTGGCGGTGCAAGGAGATTACTTGTATGCGGCCTACTGTGGTCCGGAGAAAACCGATACCCAGTACCGTTTCACCGGTGCCAACGCCGAAAACCGCGTGGTGCTGCGCTGCTTCGACAAACGCACAGGCGTCCCGGCACGTTTCACCCGCACGAAACCATCACTGAGAGTTGCAACCTGGCCCTATGCGGAGAAGCTGTTCGGTTTGTGGGAGTTGTTCACTACGCATTCTTTCGATCCCGACACCTACGGGGGCTTGCCGCGGTATGGCGATTGCCAGTATGGCGAGGCAGTCGAAGTACTGGGGATTGCCGCGACGGCTGACACCGTCTGGATCGCGTATCACACCCAAGGATGCATCCGCGCCTACGATGCACTGACCGGAAATGCTCAACCCGCACTCGACATCAACATCGAAAAGCCGGTCGGCTTGTTCGCACAAGAGAATCACACTTTACTCGCTGTCAGTGGCAAGCGGGTGGTGAAGGTCGATCTGGCGACGAAGATCATAACCCCGGTGGTGACGACTGGCCTGTCGGCGCCGTATGGCGTGATGGCGGACCGTGCCGGCATCATCTATGTCAGTGACTGGCGCGACGCATTCCAGGTGAAAGTCTTTGCACCAACCGGCAAGTTCCTGCGGGCCATCGGCACGCCGGGCGGCCGGGCGGTACTGGGAAAATGGGATCGCAACGGCATGTTGCTGCCGCGTGGCATTGCGGTGACGCATGCCGGCAAACTCTGGGTGGCGGAGGACGACACCACGCCGCGCCGGGTCAGCGTCTGGAATGCGGCGACCGGCGCCTTCCAGCGCGACTACATCGGCCCCACCCCGTATGGCGGCGGTTCGCCGTTCTGGTTCGAACCCGGCGATCAAACTATCGTGCATACCATGGGCACACGCTTTAGCCTCGACTGGAAGAATAAAACCTGGACGCCTCTGGCCAGCGAACTGCGCCGCCAGAGTCACGAGCAACCTTTCGCGCTGTGCGGCGCCAGTGGCATGTGCCATACCGTGCGCACATTCAAACATGACAAGCATGACTACGCGGTGATCCCCACGGGCTATGATCTGGTAACGATTCAACAGCGCAAAGGTGACTACTGGCAACCGGTGGCGGCTGTCGGCACTCTCCACCGCTGGCAGACTGATGACGGCTCCGGCGCGACTATCTGGGATAGCGACGTGGGTGCCCATATGGTCAAAGGATTTCGTCCGGACTGCTTCCGCGGCCATATCGGCGATAATTTTGCCTGGTCGGATCGGAATGGCGACGGACTGGTGCAACCAGAAGAGATGACCTGGAAAAAGACTGTCTTTCGCGGAGAAACCTACGTGAAAGATGCGCAACCAGAGTTCCTCCTTGGTTGGGGCTTCATTTCTGACCAGAATCTGAATATCTATCTCGGCGGCGAATGCAAGGTAGCGGGTGGCGATGACCGAGTGCTCTTCCGTATCGCGCCTACCGGCTGGACGAACACCGGCGTCCCACTCTTCGACATCAACACAGCTGTTGAATTCACCACAACCCATGGCACGAACGGCATCTATGCCGATACCAAAGGCAATATCTTTGCGGCCGGCGCCGAAGACACGTCCGAGGATGCGCTCACCTGTTACAATCGGAACGGGACGAAGCTCTGGCGGATCGCCGGCAAGGAAAAACCACGCCCCACCGATGTCGTCCTCTCTAACGTCAGCGGAGAATTCGACCTGCCGGGCATCGGACCGGCTATAGGGACCTGGGCGTGGCACGGCAATTTCCGACCCTACTTGATCAGCACGGATGGACTGTATATCGGAACATTGCTCGAGGACACCAAACTCGGACCATCTGCTTTGTGGGATGAGTCCTGGCGCTTCTGGTACCAGGCGCCGGATGGCACGCCGTATTTGATCAACGGCGCCAACGACGCCCAGCATGTACTGAAAATCACCGGTCTGGAACATGCAGGACGGTTCGCCGGACTGTTGACCATTAGCGCGGCGGATGCAGCGCGGGCCGCGGCAGCGCGACCGGACGACGGAAGGACCGCCAGCATGCAGACACCGCCGCTCAACGTTCTTTGGCGAGACACCCCGCCGGTCATTGACGGCGATATTGACGATTGGGACTTGGACTCAGGCGTCACGATTCCTCTGGGCAAGGAGCGTGCGGCTACCGCGGTACTCGCCCGCGACGCGGATACGCTATACATGGTGTGGAAGGTGGATGACGACTCACCGCTCAAAAATCTCGGTGGCAACTGGCAAACATTATTCCTCACCGGAGACTGCGTCGACTTGCTGCTGGCGACTGATCCCAAGTCGGCCCCGACCCGGTCAACCGCCGCCGCCGGCGACCTACGCCTGTTGTTGAGCGTCTTCCAGGATAAACCGGTGGCGGTACTCTACCGCCCGGTATTGCCGGGTACGGTCAAACCAGTCCAGCTCATGGCGGCGCGCATCGACCGCATTGACTTGCTGAACACGGCGAAGCTTGCGGTCAAACGCACCACGGATTCCTACAGCATTGAGGCGGCAATCCCCCTTGCGGCCCTCGGGTTGTCGCCCACCGGGCTTGATACACTGCGCGGCGACCTGGGAGTCATCTCCTCCGATCTGGCGGGGCGCGATCGCATCAAGCGGACATACCACTTCAACCGAAATACCGACATGACCGCCGACCTGACGACTGAGGCGACACTGCAACCGGCGGAATGGGGCACGATCCGTTTCCCACTCGGGAAGAATCTGCTCCGCGACGGTGGTTTCGAGAATGGCCTGGCGGCGAAGATCGACGACGGATGGGCGGTGACTGAAATCTACGGCGGGATGAAAGTCACCACCTCGCCTGACGGCGCACATACCGGCCGACGCGGGTTGCTCTTCCGGCAAATCCTCCCGGTCGTCTATCCCGCGGAGTCCTTTAACGCCCCGGACTACAGCGATTTCCTTAAGGCCGGCAACGCGGGAAAAGGCGGCGGCAACGCCGTTGTCGCCCAACGGGTGCCGGTGACCGGCGGCAAGCACTACAGTCTGCGCCTGTTCCGCCGGTGTGAAGGCATGAAAGGGAACGAGATTAAAACCCCGGGCAAAGATCGCGGCTACACCGCACTGCATACCTCCATTGATTTTCTGGGTAGCCAGAACGAGCACAAGGGTGTGGAGACGGTCTACGAGGACACCGACTGGACGCTGATTTTGAACACCGGTGATCACATGTTGCCGCGCCCGTACCTTGCGCCAATCGGGGCCACCTCTGCGATCATCGCCATCCGGGCCGTCGTCAATGCCCCGGAATGCCAGCCGGTGATGGCAGTGGATGATGTAGAATTTGTCGAGGTGGCAGAATAAACCGTAGTAACGCGGTCGTGGTCGATGCGTAGGATGAATGTGCGTTAGCGTTTTACCAGCATTCTGGATTCCATGCAATCCCAAATCATCCATTTCGTCTCTACCTCAGCATGCGTGAAATCGCTGCCCTCCCCTGGGGAACTGTGTAACTACTCATGTCAGAGAGCTGACTTCTCCGCAACGCCGTCTCGCCGAATCTGCTAGCTTTCTTCGTAAAGCGAACAAAGCTCTGGCTACCCCGCCATTGTTATGGAAGAAACTTGAGTCTTTCGGAGGAACAACTATGAACGCGAGTGAAGAAATTGACGCCTTGATTGCCGGGCTCACTGACTGGCGAGGACAGATGCTGGCCCACCTGCGGCGCATCATCCGTGAAGCGGACCCGGAGATTGTCGAAGAATGGAAATGGAAGGGCGCGTCGGTCTTTTCCGACCATGGCATCGTTTGTGTTGCCAATGCCTTCAAAGATAAGGTCAAGCTGACTTTCTACGAAGGCGCCAGCCTTCCCGACCCGGACAAGTTGTGTAACAACGGGTTAGAGGGCAATAAATGGCGTACGATTGACCTTTATGAGGGTGATATCATCAACGAGAGTTCGTTGAAAGTCCTCGTGCGGGCGGGAGTGGACTTCAATCGGGCCAAGGCGAAACCAGCGCCGAAGAAGAAAGCCGCACAGTGAACATACTTTACATGCTGTCGTTTGCAGGATCGCGCGCCAACGCCAGCCTTCACATCGGACATACCGGAGAGCGTTGAACAATACACCCGCCGGAATGGTGTAACAATACAGGGGGAAACGTAACTTGTACCTGTAGGGTGGCTTCAATCAAAATCGACTTCCCGCTTCCATTCTCTCTGTTGAGAAACATCACCGGATTCTCGAATGAGATCACCGCGTTGTTATGCTGCCCAGGATAAACTCGGACAAAGACCAACCTTCGCTGGTGCGGCGGGTGTAATCCACTGTTTGAGCAAATCTTTGATAATAGGATCTTCTTTAACTTTCGCCGTGACGGGAATGAGTTCGCCTACCGCCTTGTTCAGGTGCCAACCGTCGGTTTTTATAAAAGTGAGGTCAAGGCGTCCGAGACAGACCCCATACGCGCCGTCTTGCACTATCGGCACCTGTACACCACGAGGATTATTGATTAGCAGCGGTGTCGGAAGAAAGGTGTGCGAATCGCCGCCAACAATGGCATCGATTCCTTCGACCTGCGCGGCCAATTGTTTATCCAAGTCAGTACCGAGATGGGTGACAGCGATCAACACATCACAGTCTTTCCGCGCGATGGGCACCCAACGTCTGGCTGCTTCAATGGGATCGCCGATGGTCCAACCCTTTGTCTGGGGGTAGTCTTTTGAGCGCGGGGCGGTCAAGCCGAGAAATCCCACGCGCATAGCGCCATATCGCCGCACGATATACGGATGAATGCCTTCCACGGGTATGCCGGTATCTCCCACGGTGAGGTTGGCCGCTATCCAAGGAAACTTACTTTGCCGCATCAGTCCAAGCATGATCTGCTGCGAGTCGACACCCAAGGTGGCTTTGAATTCGTTGTTGCCCACACACAGCATGTCGTAGCCTATTTGATTGTAGACGGCAATCTCCGGGACACCGAAAAACTGTTGATGCCAGGGGCCGCGAGTAAAGATGTCGCCAGTATCAATTAGCGCGAGCGGATGGTCAATTCTTTTCCGCAAGTCAGCGATCAGCGTTGCCCTCCGAGCTAAACCTCCGACATTCGCCGCCGCATAGTGAACATCGACAACTTCGTTTTGCATGAACTGGGCATTGGTGGTCTGGTAATCAAACGGCATCATCCATCCATGCAAGTCATTCGAATGAAGTATGGTGAATTGCCATGTTTCGCCGGCCCAGGATGCCACGGCCAGAAGCAGGAAAAACAAAATAACAATTATTTTCTGCATGGTTAACCCCGCTATTGTGTCTAGCCCGCTTTATTCGCGAAGCGAATAAAGCTTCGGCTAGCTGTAGCACTATCCATGGACGCATGAATAATGCTTCAGATAGCCAGGTAGTCGATTACTTCATGAATAATCCGGGCTCTAACTACCCCATCATGCTAATCCGCTACTCTGGATGCGGTTCAGGCTATTATTCCCCCCGCACCTCGATCTCACTGGTATAAAAATTCCGGTAATAGCTGCTCCACGGAGCGTAGCGCAGCTTGGTGACGCCTTTGAGATGCAGCGTGTAGGTACTCACAGCGCCGCGGAGGAAGAGGCCGTAGACGGCGGTCTTCCAATTTTTCTGTCCCTCATCCCATACTTGCACGACGGTATCGGTGGGCCAGGCTTCCGGGTGTTTGGGGTTTTCGTAGATGGTCAGCATGGACACATCGGTCGGTGTGGGGAAGCTGATCTCCGCCCACACCTGGCGACCCGCCTGCCCGTCCCAGAAGAGCTCATTGAGGCTCAGCCAGGGGGCGTCAACATCGTCATACTTGCCATTGGTCAGCGCCTCCGCCTTTACTTCAACGGCGCCGCCGGACATCCAGCCCGGCGTACCCCCCACGCGCAGCGTTGCCTTGCCGGTGCGCAGCAAATTCGCGCCCGGCGGCACGCGCGGCGAAACAGTGGATTCCATGCTGGCGACATGCAGGGTCGCGGGCGCGGCCACCGTCGCCGCCAGGGTCGGCAGCGGATTCGCCGTTTTCAACGCGGCCGTGCAATCCAGCGTCCAGCGCAAGGCCCCTTTGTCGCTGATCGCGCGCACGCGGCCATCCCAGCACGCGGCATAGACGCCGGCCGACCCGGCGCCCAGGGTTCCCTGGCAGCCCAGGTCGAGGGTCCATGCCGTCGCACCCGCGGCATCCAGTTTCGTCAGCACCCCCGCGTCGTCGCACACGTACAAACCTTTGCCCTCCGGCGTGAAGGCCAGGCTGATGGGGGCATTCGCCGGCCAGAGCGTGTTCGCCACCAGTGTGCCGTCGGCTTCGCGCACTTCCAATAGACGGTTCGCAAAGGCCTCCGCGATGCGCCCGGTGCCGTTGGCCACCGCTACGCCATTGGGCGCCACCGGGTTATCCCACTGCGCGCGCAGCGCGCCGGTTTTCGTATCCAGGGTGAAGAAGCGGTAGGTTTCCTTGCCCCAGCTTCCCATCTGCACTTGCAGCAGCAGTTGCCGGCCATCGGGGCTGGTATAGAGTGTCGGGAAGAGCAACGTGCGCGGAATCGGCACGTCGAAACTCCAGCGCGTGCCCCCGGTGCTCAGGTTCAGCGCCAGCACTTTGGCCGCGCAGGTGTTCTCCGGCGTCACCCACCCATTGGGAGAGAATTCGCCGAAGACCAGCAGCACGTAGTCGGCGCCGCGGGGAATGACCGCGTGGAATTGCGGCGCACGCTCGGCCAGGTCGGAGATCGGCCAGTCCAGTTTGTTGAACTCTTTCCAGTAATCGTAGCGCCACGCGGTAACCCAGCCGGCGCGCGTGCGTTTCCAGCAAACCGCGCCATACGCGCCGGTGGTGACCACCACGTTGCCATCCGCGGCGGCAGCAAAGCGGTTCACATTGCGCCCCAGATTCCCGAACCCGGCGAAGGTTTCCTGCGTTCCCGTGGCGACATCCGTCAGGTAGAACCCCTGCCCGAAGCGCTCGGTGGTGCGCGCCGCGGCGCCGATCCGCGTACCGTCATCACTGATATACAGGTTGCCCGTGACCGGCGCCTGCCCCACCCGTACCGCGCGCACCAGCGTGCCCGCACTGCCGGTGTCTTTGAGCAGCGCCAGGTTCTTCATATACCCCGACGCACCCACCACTAATGTTTTGCCGTCGGGTGCTATCTGCACACCGGAGAGATGGACGCCGACCATGTCGTGGAGGTTGGGGACGGTGGTGGTGGCGGGTTTACTGCTGAGGGGAAGGGCGAAGTTAAGTTTCGCAACATCAGCGTCGGGTGTCGCCATCCAATGACAAAAACCGTCCACCGTCTTTTCCACGCCGGATTTATCGCCGCCAATAAGCAGGATGCTATCCTCGCCCACGCTGCGCGCGGCCAAAACAACCGTCACTAGTCCACGTCCATTCCCGGGAACAAAGGGGGTACGCGGGTAATCGAGCAGGTTTTTATTCCAGGCAATGCTTGCCAGTTCGCCCAGCGTGATGTCATTCTCGCACGTACCCAGCGCCAGGTATACACCGGGCACGGCCTCTTTTCCAAGGGAGCCCCGCTCCAACGTAATGCCGTTCTTTTTCAACGTGGTTGTCAGATTCTGTAAGCATGTGTCGGAAATAACGATATTCGCCCCGGTGACCAGGACCATTTTACCGACTACTTTCGCAGCATTCAGTAGTGCGCGCATTTGCGGCTGGCGAAGAATATCGACTTCACCACGTTTCATAACGATCGTATTGCCAGCAGGCTCACCCAACGGCAGCGTGACCATGGTGGATTTCCCACTGATCATTTCCGTCGCTTCCACCTGCCAGGCGCCAGCGAAAGGCAGGGAGAAATCTTCAGTGTACAACCCGTGCGCATCAGTAATACGATAGATCTCCTGCGCTATCCGCACACCATTACGTAAGCGCAGGCGCAGCGGAATTTGTGCGCGCAACGGAGCACCGCCAACTTCGCGGGCTTCGATCTGCAGCGCACAGGTGTTGGAATACTGTTGGGTGGAGGTCGGCGGCATGGAAATCAGTGGCGCGTCGATGGCCTTCGGCAAAATGGCATACACCCGTCCCGGGAACACCGTCAGATCGGCCTTCACCGCGGCCGTCTTCCCCACCACCTTCGGTTGCACCGGCGTATGGTCGAAAAGATCATACACCACGCCGCCCGCCGGGAAGGTGAGGGTGACCGTTTTCGGCAGCCAGGTGAAGGAGTTTTTGCAATACATGGCGCCCAGACCCCACACGGCGCCGGCATCCCAGGGGAAGGGAGAGGTTTCTGTGGCGAGCGTGATATAGCGCGCGTCTCCACCGTGGTAGCTGCTTTTTATCACCCAGGGGTCATCGGTACTGATCGGATAGGCCAGGTTGGCTTCTACCGCGGGGCGCAGGGCGGCGGCGATTTTCGCAAAAATCGGCGCTTGCAGCGGCCAGGCGGTGTCCGAGGCATAACCCAGATTGGAGAGCACGCGGGTGTCAAAAGGCAGCGCCGTGGCGCCGGGCAGCGGAGCGGAAGCGGCATCGATGAAGAGCTTGCCGCCTGCTTTGGTGTAGGCGTCGATGGCTGCCAGCACTGCCGCGGGCAGGGCCTTCTGTTGTCCGACCAGGAAGAGCATGGGCACGCGGGGCTTTTCCTTGTCGAGCAGCCAACCGGCCGTCACGTCTTCTTCGTAGACAATGCGCAGCGGTACGCCGGCCATCAACCCCGCGCCGTAGAGGCCGTAGACGCGCTCCCAGTGTGGCGTGCCCATGCCGGCGCGGGTTTCCGCGATATCCTGGGTGTAGGAGTAGAGCACCGCCGCTTCATCTGCCAGCGGCACCTGCGCGAAGATCGGTCCATACATTTTCGCCAGTGCATTAGTGGTGCGGAAGGCCTGCGCGCCGGTGGGGTCCTGGAAGGCCGTGGTGTGCGACACGCCGACGCCCTGCACCCCGCGCGTGAAAAGCTGCATGGTGGTCTTCTGGTACAGGTCTCCGCCGGTGGTCCCGTAGCCGTTATCGGCAATGGCGATGTGCGGCAGGCCCGGACGACGCAAGAAATCCGCCGAATGCGCCGGCACGAACGGCAGCGCATAGCCCTCAGAGAGGAAATGGCTATAACTCTCCGTCATATCCCGGTATATCGTCGGCGCGTAGCTGCCTTCCACCGCCGGGAACTGCCACATCGGCGTGGTGGTGCGCTGCAGAAGAGGATTGCTCTTTTCGACCGCCTTGTTGAAGGCGTCGTACATCCTGGTGAGCGCCCACTTGTATGCATCCGGCTTCACATCCTTGAACTGTTCTTTGGCGACCTGGTTCAGATAATCCGTATCTTCTTTCTTCCAGCGATCGTCATAATTAGACCAGAAAAACATCTCGTCATTGAAGTTGTACCCGTAGAAGGAGGGATAGCGCGAGGCCCACTGCGCGCTGTTGTAGATGCCGGGCAGCAATTCATCCAGGCGCTCGTCGCGCACGCGCACGCTGGCACAGTGCGGAAGCACCTGCATGTCGTAGGCCAGGCCGTAGCGCACCATCGCGTCCAGGTAGAAATCCTGCGGAGAATTGCGCAGGCTCTGCGCGTAAAACTCCGGCGGGGCATAACTCTCCTTGCTCAAGTCGGCGGGGGCGCTATCGCGCCGCCACGGGTTGCCCACGCGGCCCGGCCAATTGCGGTCCGTCTCGCGGGTGAAGCCCAGCCGCGCCACCGCGGCCACCGTGTCTCGGGCAAAATATTGGCGCTCGGGCATATCCGCCCCGCCAGCGCCGTTGACGGCGGTCTCGCCAAACTCATGATAGAACACGCGCTGCATGGGGGAATCGGGCTTGTCGGCGGCAAGGTCAAAGTCAAAAGGATAGCAGGCATACGCGGTGGGACTATCCGGACGCAAGCGGTAGTGGCCGGGCGTAAGGCGTGCGGAAAGGCGCGCGGGGATTTCGAGCGGCAGGTCCACCGTGACGACAAACGGAGTATCCGAGAGCACCTTCCCGTCCTGCTCCAACAGGCAGTGCACGGTGACCGGATCCGACGCATTCTTCTCGCGCCGCACCAGTTCCACGGCGATGGCCTCGCCGGCGCGAAACGCCGTGCGTCCGGTGGTGGGGAAAATCGCCAGACTGCGCGTTACACCGGGCGGCGCAAAGACCACCGTGCGTTGCAACGAGGGGTCGGCCGTGCGGCTCGCCAGCGCGATGGGGCCGTCGCCAAAACGCACGGCCATTTCATACACCCCGCGCAGCGTGGGCGGTGGGGTGACGGTCAATACCCCGGCGGCATACACCACCGGCAGCGCCTGCCAGCGCAGATCGGCGCCGTCAGCGGGACGGAGCATCACCTGCCAGCGGTCAGTATGCTGTGGCGCTGGCCGGCCGTCCACTTGCACGTTCACGGTGAACGGCGTGCCCGCCGTCAACGCGTTATCCGGAAACTCCACATTAATGCGGCTATAACGCGGCCCGATCACCTCTGCCGTCTGCAAATCCGCTGCCCAGCGGATAAAGGTCACCCGCGGGTCAGCAATGATAGCGTAGAGCCGGCCCGCGGCATCCGCCTGCAGATAGCGAATGCTGGAGTCCCGATACGCCGCCGGCAGCAGCACCGTGCCGACCTGCTTTAACGCCTCGGGTTCGAAAATGCGCAAATCGTTGCCGGCGCCGGCGACGATGCGCCCATCGGGCAGCACGGTCAGACTGCTGTAATCGCCGATCGGCGCAGGCACGTGGCCGGTCATGACGCCGGTATAATCGAAGGCGATCAACTCTCGCGTGCGGTTCGTCAGCACATAGACGCGCTGCCGGTTGGGGTCGACCTTCATATCCTGATACCACATGCGCCGCGCATCATCGCGTTCCGGCGACCCCTCCTTCGCCTCATAGTTAAAGAAATTGATGCTGCGCAGATACTTGCCGCTAAAATCGAAGACCGCAATGCGCGACCACGCCGGGTGCGGCTGTCCCTGCGCCGGGTAGCTGCCTTCAATCGCAAAGATCAGCTTGTGCGGAATGTCGAGAGCGGCGCCCAGCGGATTCGTCCACCCCGTGCCATCCGGATGAAACAAGCTGAGGTCGCCGCCGCGCCCCACGATTGTGGCAATCTCCGTGCCGTCCGCCCGGCAGGTGGCCAGGTGCCCGCCCGCATAACTGGAACAGCCGATGAATTTAATCAGCGGATCGTAATCCGCGGGCAAGGGCAGCAAGTCGCGTGTGGACGACCCCTGTTTCGTGCCGATCTTATCGACCAGCACCCCGTGGGCATCGTAGACATAATAGACATCGGCGGCAACATACAAGCGGCTGCCATCCGGCGCCACGGTGAAGCGATACGTCTCCCGGGGCCCGGCATCGAGAAGCTGTATCTTCTGCTCCGCGCCGGCCAGCACGCAGCAGATCACGGCGGCAAAAAGAACCAGAAACAGGCGTTGCAGATACATAAGGACCCCCCGGATGCCAGAGCTTCTTCCGTAGCCCGGAACCAGGATAAGATAAATCATTTACCAGGAGAAGGCAAGGAGAAGTATGGAAGTAAACCCGCTAACCCGCATGATTCATGCTTTCATGAATCAAGGTTAATGGGGACAGACGTTCTTTTATCTCGCATAAAGAGGTCAAAGAGGTCAAACCTCTGTCATATAAACCTACATTAAGGGAGTCGAAGTCGATCCTGACACACGGAAAGTCTGGATGTATCTTCCCCACCGGGCTCCGATAATGAAAAGGACGTCTACCTCATATGAAGTAGGCGTCCAAATCGGAATGGTAGCGGGGGCACCACCTATACTTCATTGCTTTATGTATCATGGATGCTATCCCGCATTATTCATGAACGCATGAATAATGCTACAGTTAGCCGAAGCTTTATTCGCTTCGCGAATAGAGCGGGCTATGTTCATCCTTCCTGACCTGTGCAAGTTCGTCGTGTTTTACCTCCACCATCTCGCGCGTTCCCGTCACGCCCTCCTCCTGGAGAACCTTGCCTTGCGCAGCCAGTTGGCGTTGTTCGCGCAGCACGTGCTGACCGGCAGACGGGTGATACCGCAACCAACACCGGCCTTCCGACTCCTTTGTGCCTGGCACAGTGCTGGTGCGATTGGCGCTCCGCGCTGATGGTCGGCAAGCAGGCATTCGTCATAAGCTAACACCTCCGCGGGCATATTGATGGCAATCGCGCCATACCCGTTGAGCACATTCACCGCGTTAGTCCTGACAGGCGAAAGGTTCCCGGTCGCACCCGGAGAATAATCACCTGTCCGTCTGTTGAGCGGAACTATTACAAGGATGCATTCGCCGAACATGAAACAAACCGTCTACCTCCTCACGCACAACCACTTCGATCCCACCTGGCGACGCTGCTTTGACCGCCCGGCTGTCTATAATGGCGTCACCGTGCGCAGCTACGCCGAGGTGGAGCAGTTATGTCTGGACAAATGGCTCGAACTGGCGCCTCGCGGTTATACCTATCATGAAGGTCAGGCCGTCGTACTGCGCACCTGGTTCACTCGCCATCCCGAGGCCAGGGCTGCGCTGCTGCGGCAGATGCAACACGGACGCTTCGATGTGATCCTCGCCGGCGAGACGGTGCAGGATACAGTACTCGGCACGGCGGAAGGTCTGGTACGCAACTTCCTCGTCGCCATGCCGTTCTTCTATGATTTGGTCGGCACGGATTATCCCGGGCTCAAAATCGCCTCGTTGGAAGACGCCTTCGGCAACAGCCCCAATTATCCGCAGGTGCTCAAAGGCGTCGGCGCAGAAGTGGTCGGCTGGTCCAGTTATCGCCCCATCCATGAACCAGTCTGGGTTGGCATTGACGGCACAAAGCTGCACAATTGGGATGTGCATCCTTCGAGCTTCATGGGCATCTTTGCCAAGAATCCCCCCTGTCCGAACTGCAACGGCGCTGGATGTGCGGCTTGTAAGCAAAAGGGAATGCTACTGTTGGGCGAATTCGATATCGAGGTATTGGAT
>Ga0118677_10000173_pt1 | contig 133496 bp, 131 predicted proteins | sample AliMusrvi5mmetaG_FD_86154 | JGI IMG/M metagenome (GOLD analysis project Ga0118677, IMG submission 86154) | reverse complement strand
CAATATTCCAGTCTGCACAAATTACATACTCGCGACCTGTTTGCTTGTGTTCATCCATCAGGGCTTGCATCCAGGGCCCGAATTTTTTCAGGAAGCGAAACTTTGCTTCCTGTCTTTCAGGACCACTTGAGCCAGAAGGGAGATAGGCGCTGATGACGGACAGATTCGACCAGTCGGCTCGAATCACACGCCCTTCAGGATCAAACTCTTCGCAGCCAATTCCTCTCAGAATCTGCTGTGGCGCTTTGCGCAGATAAATTCCCACACCGCTGTAGCCTTTTTTTTCAGCTGCGCAGAAGTGACCCGTATAGTCCAGTGGATGTTGCAGGTCGTCATGAATGTCTGCGAGGTGTGCCTTGAGTTCCTGCAGGCAGACAATGTCAGCCTGATGGCTCTTGAGCCAGTCAGGCAGGCCTTTGTTGAAGGCCGAGCGGATGCCATTCAGATTCAGAGACGTAATACGCAGCATGGAAAACTCCTGGTCAATGCGATAATGTTGTTATATTGAATGCTTTAGGAAAATCGTGATGTCAACGGATTCGGATCGTCGTGCATTTGTGCAGTTTGCCTTAAATCAGGGCGTGTTGCGTTTCGGTAGCTTTGTGACCAAATCCGGACGTACCAGTCCTTACTTTTTTAATGCCGGGCTGTTTAACTCCGGGGCGTCAGTGGGTCGTCTGGCGCAATTTTATGCGCAGTCACTCATTGATTCTAAATTGCCCTTCGATATGCTGTTCGGACCTGCTTACAAGGGTATCCCTCTTGCAACGGCGACTTCTGTTGCGCTTGCGGCCCACCCTGCGATGCAAGGCTTTGATATTCCGTTTGCCTACAATCGCAAAGAAGCAAAAGATCATGGTGAGGGCGGTGTGCTTGTAGGCGCACCCGTTAAAGGCAGGGTAGTAATTATTGATGATGTAATTTCCGCTGGCACGTCAGTTAGGGAATCCGTTGAGCTCATCCGCGCAGCTGGTGCAGAACCTGTGGCAGTGTTGATTGCGTTAGATCGTATGGAAAAATCAGGAACAGCTACGGAAATTGGCGAGGAGTCAGCGGTGCAAGCGGTAGAGCACGAGCTTGGTTTACCCGTGATTGCTATCGCAAACTTAGTTGATGTCATGTCTTTCTTAACAGCTTCCAGTGATGCGGCGTTAACAAGTTACTTGCCTGCAGTCCAAGCTTACCGCGCACAGTATGGCGTTTGACATAGGGGTTTAGACCTCTACCACGCCCTCGAAGACGGTGGCTACTGGACCGGTCATGATGACGGGCTGAGTTAGTTCATCTACTACACCACTCCACGAAATTTGTAGATCTCCCCCGCGGGCATGCACTTTGACTGGTGAATCGAGCATGCCTCGGCGAATGCCTGAAACCACGGCAGCGCAGGCTCCCGTACCGCAGGCCAGCGTCTCACCGGCACCCCGTTCGAATACCCGAAGTTTAATTTCGTTACGATTAAGAATTTGCAGGTATACCGCATTGACGCGTTTCGGAAATGCAGAATGGTTTTCAATGGACGGGCCCTCTTCCAAAACGGGTGCGCTATCAATATCACCAATCACTTGTACTGCATGGGGGTTGCCCATGGAGAGGACGCCGACCCAGCTATCGTGATCGGCAGGTGTTGTTAGCTCAAGGGCATAGAGCATTTCATGAAATTCTTGCTTACTTGCCAAGCCTTCGGCATTGAAAGGAATTTTGCTGTGGTCAAAAATCGGCGCACCCATATCCACCTCAACCTGACCATCTGGGCAGGATTTGAGTGTTAGAACAGTATGGGCAACTTCAACGCGTAAAGGGTTCTTGTGCGAGAGACCCTGTTCGTTAACAAAACGTACAAAGCAGCGAGAACCATTGCCGCACTGTTCCACTTCGCCACCATCTGAATTAAAGATGCGGTACCGAAAATCAGCATCGGGGCGGGTCGCTTTTTCCACAATCAAAATTTGATCTGCGCCAATACCAAATTGACGGTGAGCCAATGCTGCCCACTGCGCACTAGTCATGTTAGAAAGGTCTTGATCAATACCATTTAACACAATGAAATCATTGCCAACGCCATGCATTTTAGTAAAACGCAGTTTGCGTGAGGGGTTAATTAAATTTGCGCTCAAAAGATTTCCATTGGGTAATGAGATGGTTATTTATAGGGGCTAGGCTCCCCAGGGGGCCTATGTTTAAAACGTTTGTGTACCCAATAGTACTCTGCTGGTCTTTCGCGAACAAGTTCTTCGATAGCTTGATTTAGGTTTTCAGTATCTTTTTCTACGCTATCGCTAGGAAAGTTGGGAAGTGGCGCGCTAATGTTGCAGGTGTAAGCTTTGCGATCTGGATTTAAGGTGGTTGTCATTAAACAAACTTCTGCGCCGCTCATTCTGGCCAAGCGCGACACTGAGGTAATGGTATTGGTTTGAATGCCAAAAAAAGGAACAAAGATGGAGTCACGTGGCCCCAGATCAATATCTGGGGCAATGAAGATGAAGTTACCTGTTTGAATTTCACGGATAAGATCACGCAAGCGGCTTTGTCTTTCGATTGATTTACCGCCAAAACGATTTCTCCATTCAATCATTTTTTGATTGAAGAATGGGTTTTTCATGTTTTGATATAAACCCGCACCGCGTGGCCAATCATGCTGACTCGCTAAAGCCGAAAGTGCCATGAAGCCACCCTCAAGACCTACAAAATGAGGGTTGATTAATAAACGGGGTTTGCGATCACCCAGAGTGATAGCGGAGTGGATGGTAACAATGTCGGTAATTTGTTTGCCACTTCCCAGCCAAATACGACTTCGCTCGATTACGCTACGACCAAATAATTTCCAATGTTCCAGCGCCAAGGCTTTTATTTCAGCATCACTCAGGTTGGGAAAGCATAAGCGGAGATTGGTCTGAACAACCTTTGTGCGCTTATTGGGAGTATGGGCTGCAAGCCAACCTAAGCTATATCCAATGTAAATCGTGAGCGCATAAGGTAAAAATGCAAAAAGGCGCAAAAAACTTAGCGCTAAAAAATGAAAGGCGTTTTGTAACCAGGTCATCTCAAATAAAATTTTATTGAATTATTAAATTATTGAACTCTTTGGCGGTAGTTCCGCACCCGCTGGGTGCTTGTAGCGGTTGTATGCCCAAATAAATTGATTGGGGGCGACGAGCACTGCATTTTCTATGGCGATACTTAACTCTGTTGCTGCTTTGATTGAGTCTTGAGAGAGCGGTGCAAGGCGAGTCGCTTGCATCAGCCACCCCTTTCCAAGAGCCTTTCGTTTGGCGGTAAACATAACTACGGGGGTGTTGTTGCGGTTCGCTAGGCGCGCGGGCAAAGGCGTGCTGTAGGCGTACCGTCCAAAAAAGGGAACCCAAACGCCTTCACCACCGCTAGGCACTTGATCTGGAAGGATGCCAATCGCCTCACCCCGAGTCAGGGCGCGGGTCATTTGACGAACGCCATGAAGATTGGTGGGCACAAAATGCATATTAGGATAAGTGCGGCCCGCTTCAACTACCTCATTGAGCCAATTTTGGCGTGAGGGGCGATATAGAATCGTTGCAGGAAAATGCTGTGCCAAAACACGGGGAATAATTTCAAAACCGCCAAGGTGGGGGGTGAGCATCACCAGTCCATGCCCTTCATTGATGGCGTCCTTCACGATGTCCCAGTCCTGCACTTCGACCAATTTGAGGGCTTTTAGAGGGTTACGCCAAATCCATAGGCTGTCAGATAGCAGCATTCCAGAGGCCATGACAGCCTGCCAAAGCTGAAATGGCAGTTGACGAGAAGCCACCACAGCTTCGTATTGATGGCGAAATAGGTAGCGATAATGCCCAGATCCTATATAGGCCAGAATCCCTAGTCCAGCACCGATGACCTGAACAAAATACAGGGGGAGTGCTGCAATGGCGCTTAGGCTCAATTTAAGTAAAATTTTTTGCACACATCAATGATATTCAATGCTGGCAATAAGGCCAAATTTCTTTGGTAATTCGAAGGATTCTATATTTTTGGGATAGAATTGATTCATCGCTGAGTTAAGGCAACTTGCAGGGCGATTCATAAATTCTGCTAAAGCGTCGCCGTTGTATTTCCTGGCACGTCGAGTTGTCCCTTAGATCGTGTTAATTTTTTTAAAGGAATATGCAATGGCAAATGATTACTTCTTTACCTCAGAATCGGTTTCTGAAGGCCACCCCGACAAAGTAGCAGACCAAATTTCTGATGCCATCTTGGACGCTATTTTGGCTCAAGATCCAACGGCTCGCGTTGCTGCAGAAACTCTGTGCAATACTGGCTTGGTTGTTCTTGCTGGTGAGATTACTACCAATGCAAACGTGGATTACATCCAGGTTGCTCGCAATACTTTGCGTGAAATTGGTTATGACAATACTGACTATGGCATTGATTACAAGGGTTGTGCGGTACTGGTTGCCTATGATAAGCAAAGCCCAGACATTGCTCAGGGAGTAAACAATGCCCATGATGATGGCTTAGACCAGGGCGCTGGCGACCAAGGTTTAATGTTTGGATATGCTTGTGATGAGACTGCTGAGCTCATGCCTTTACCAATTCATTTATCACATCGATTGGTAGAGCGCCAATCTCAATTGCGCCGTGATGGTCGTTTGAACTGGCTACGCCCAGATGCCAAGTCCCAAGTGACTTTGCGTTATGTCGACGGCAAGCCTGACTCTATTGACACGGTTGTTCTTTCAACCCAACATGATGAAGAAATTTCCCTTGAGAAGCTACGTGAAGCCGTTATCGAAGAAATCATCAAGCCCGTATTGCCAAAGCATCTGATCAAAGGTGCGATTAACTTTTTAGTTAACCCAACTGGTCGATTTGTGATTGGTGGCCCACAAGGCGATTGCGGTCTTACTGGTCGCAAAATTATTGTGGATACCTACGGTGGTGCTGCACCTCATGGCGGCGGGGCTTTCTCGGGTAAAGATCCTTCTAAAGTAGACCGTTCAGCCGCATACGCTGGCCGTTATGTTGCAAAGAATGTGGTGGCAGCTGGTTTGGCAAGTAAGTGCTTGATTCAAATCTCTTATGCTATCGGTGTAGCCAAACCCACTTCAGTGATGGTGAGCACCTTTGGCACGGGTAAAGTTCCTGATGAAAAAATTGCGCAACTGGTAGCCGAACACTTTGACTTACGCCCAAAAGGCATAGTCAAGATGCTTAATCTCTTACGCCCTATTTATCGTAAAACTGCGGCTTATGGTCATTTTGGTCGTGAAGAGCCAGAATTCACCTGGGAGCAATGCGATAAAGCCCCCATTTTACGTGCAGCAGCAGGCTTGTAAGCAGTAATTTGGAGCATTGAAACCAAATATGGCGAAATTGATTACAATTTCGCCATACCTTCAAGGAGCGTTGCAAGGAATGCTGAGAACCAGTGTTTCCCCAGGCTTGAAGGGAGTGATCTCCTAGGTAAACCCAGAGATTGCTAATTGCAACTGCGCTCGCTAACCCATGATTCAATGGCTAGCGAGTATCTACTCCAGCATTGAATCGTATTAGCTGGAGCATTCATGACTATCGTTTTTGATTTAAACCATTTTGTTGCAACGCAATGCGCGATTGCGGACATCTCTTTGTCTGATTTTGGACGTAAAGAAATTGCCATTGCTGAAACCGAAATGCCAGGGCTCATCGCTATTCGTGATGAGTTTTCGGCGCAGCAACCATTGCGGGGTGCACGTATTACTGGTTCTTTGCACATGACCATTCAAACTGCAGTTCTGATCGAGACCCTAGAGGCGCTCGGTGCGGAGGTGCAGTGGGCTTCTTGCAATATTTTCTCAACCCAAGATCATGCTGCTGCTGCCATCGCTGCAAACGGCACACCAGTATTTGCGATTAAAGGTGAAACCTTAGAGCAGTACTGGGATTTCACCCATCGTATTTTTGAATGGGCTGACGGCGGCTACACCAATATGATTTTGGATGACGGTGGTGATGCGACCTTGTTGTTGCACTTAGGGGCCCGCGCTGAAAAAGATCAGGCTTGCCTGAACCACCCAACTAGCGAAGAAGAAACCATTTTATTTGCAGCTATCAAAAATAAATTGGCTCAAGATCCAAGCTGGTACTCGATTCGTTTGGAAAAAGTAAAAGGCGTTACTGAAGAAACCACTACAGGCGTACACCGTTTGTATCAAATGTTTGCTAAAGGTGAATTGAAGTTCCCAGCAATTAATGTGAATGATTCCGTGACTAAAAGTAAGTTTGACAATCTCTATGGTTGCCGTGAGTCGTTGGTTGATGCGATCAAACGTGCTACTGACGTGATGGTGGCGGGTAAGGTGGCGGTGGTATGTGGTTACGGCGATGTAGGCAAGGGTTCCGCACAAGCATTGCGTGCGCTATCAGCTCAGGTTTGGGTTACTGAAGTAGATCCAATCTGTGCTTTGCAGGCAGCCATGGAAGGCTATCGTGTTGTGACAATGGATTACGCTGCTGATAAAGCGGATATTTTTGTTTCAGCTACAGGTAACTACCATGTGATTACCCATGACCATATGGCTAAGATGAAAAATCAAGCCATTGTTTGTAATATTGGCCACTTTGATAATGAGATTGATATTGCAGGTATTGAAAAGTACCAGTGGGAAGAGATCAAGCCACAAGTCGATCACGTGATTTTTCCAGCAAGCAATGGTTTGCCTGAGAAGCGCATCATCATTTTGGCAAAAGGCCGTTTGGTAAATCTCGGTTGTGGTACTGGGCACCCTTCCTATGTAATGAGTTCTTCCTTCGCAAACCAAGTGATTGCACAGATTGAGTTGTGGAATGCAGTTGGCACGGATAAATACCCTATCGGCGTCTATACCTTGCCTAAGCATTTGGATGAGAAGGTTGCGCGCTTACAGCTCAAAACGCTGAACGCACAGTTATCCGTGTTGTCTGATCAGCAGGCTGCTTATATTGGTGTGACTAGGGAAGGTCCATACAAGGCTGACCACTATCGTTATTAATTAAAGCAAAAAATAGACAGGGCTAAGATCATGGAATTGAGCATTGAATTCTTTCCTCCTAAAACACCTGAAGGTGAGAGTAAGCTGCATCTTGTACGTGCGCGTTTGAGTGAAGCACTTAAGCCCGCATTTTATTCCGTGACTTTTGGCGCTGGCGGATCTACTCAATCTGGCACATTAAAAGTGGTGAGCGATATTTATGCGGCAGGCGCAGCTGTCGCTCCCCATTTATCTTGTGTTGGTAGCTCACGCGAGAGCGTGCATGAAATGTTGAAGCAATACCAGGCTTTAGGTATTCGGCGGATTGTGGCTTTACGTGGAGATTTGCCGTCTGGTATGGGCCAGTATGGCGAGTTCCATCATGCTAATGAATTAGTTGAATTTATTCGCTCAGAGATGGGTGATTGGTTTCATATCGACGTCGCCGCTTATCCAGAAATGCATCCTCAGGCGAAATCACCCGCTAGCGATATAGATTTTTTTGTGCAAAAAATGAAAGCCGGCGCTAACTCAGCAGTAACCCAGTATTTTTATAATAGCGATGCCTATTTCCGTTTTGTAGATGAGGTCTATGATTTAGGTGTCACTGGGCCAGTCATTGCTGGGATTATGCCGATTACAAGCAGCAGCCAATTGTTGCGCTTTTCTGATGCCTGTGGCGCAGAGATTCCACGGTGGATTCGTTTACGCTTACAGTCTTATGGAGACGATATTGCTTCGATTCGCGCATTTGGCGAAGAAGTGGTTACCGATCTTTGCGACCAGTTGTTGTCGGCTGGTGCACCCGGTATACATTTCTACTCGCTCAATCAAGCGGATGCCGTTTTGGCTATTGCAAATAACCTAAATCTCAGCAACTCAGCGTAGTAGCCCTGACTCAGTTAGCATGGCATCCAGAGGCTCATCATGCGTTTGGGTCTGCCATTGGGAATCATTTAATTTTTGCCACTGAAACCCAATGCCGACACAAAGCAAGGATGGTTTAGCTTGCCTTAATTGAGCCAAGGTACGGTCAAAGTAACCGCCACCATAGCCAAGGCGCCAGAAGCGGTCTTTACCCGCCTCCTGCGATTCTGACCAGCCAACACACGGAATCAAAATACAGTCAGGTGCCAGCTGAGGTCTGCGAGGATTATTGGGGTCTGGCTCTAGAACACCATGCTGGCTTGGAATTAAGGTATCCCCCTCCTGCCAGGCATAAAAGTCGAGATGCTTATCTGGGCGGGCAAATGGCAGGCATAGCCGGCGCCCTGCCAAAGCATTTACCCAGGCCAAAGCTGTGGGCCGCACATCCACCTCTTCTTGAATGGGCCAATATATACCGATGGACTCAAGTTCACCGAGGGTGCTATTAAGAAAGGTTGCTAGATTAGAGAGTAGGGCACTTTTAGCTCGTTGATAGCCCTCTGCTGCGCCAAATTGCTTTCTTTGGGCAAGCAAGTCCTTACGTAGAGTTTTTAGAGAATTGCCGTGCATATCGCCCATTATCAGGCGAAAATTACAGGGTATAGTAATTAAACTAGAGAAAGTTCGATAGTGAAAAAGAGGTTTGATATTCGGAGAGGCAAATACCGAGCATTGGGTGGGATTCTATTTCTGGCCCTATGCATCAATGCGCCCAGTATTTTTGCTGAAAAACTTAAGAAACCGAATCTTCCAAAGTCTTATGAAAGTAAGGTGCCCCCAGAAGAAATTACTGATAGTGATCGGATTTTTATCGAGTTACGAGAAGCCGCCAAAAAGAATGATGTATTTCGTGCTCAGCAATTGGCATCGAGCTTAACTAATTATCCCTATGATGACTATGTAACTTATTTTCGCATTAAGCCACAGCTGTTTGATAGCGCTGGCGGAGCTCGGGCAGATACGAGTGCTGATTCTCAGGTAATGGCATTTTTAAATCAATATCAAGGTAGCGCTCTTTCTGATCGCATGCGTAACGATTGGTTGCTGGTTCTGGGGAAGCGTAAAGACTGGGTGCGCTTTGATGCTGAGTACCCTAAATTTGTTTTAGATGATGACACTCAGGTGAAGTGTTATGCCTTGCAATCTAAGCTAGCTCAAGGAGAGAATCCAACAAAAGTCGGATTGGATGCTCGCTCTATATTGTTGGATCCCCATTACTTTGGGCAAGCTTGCCAGGAATTAGTCCCTGCAATAGTGGGTGCTGGAGGCATGACTCCTGCCGAAGCAAAAGCCATAGGGCGCGCTGCCAGTGAAATGGGTTTTGACACGATGTCTCGCCGCATAGGCGGTGAAGATCCGATTGCCGATGTGGTGAAGTCTGCCAAAGCAGATCCAGCAAAAGCGTATAAAGATTTTTCTCAGAGCGCCTCACGTTTTAGCAAAGAGAATCAGGCCGTTGCTTGGGGTGTTATAGGGCAATTTCTTGCGAAGAAATTAGACCCTAGCGCAGATGATTCATATCGAATGCAGCAAGAGTTGGGATACAACGAACTCCTATCAACCGAAAGTCAAGAGTGGAAAGTGCGCGCAGGTTTACGCGCGAAAGATTGGGTGCTTGTAAAAAATGCCGTTGAAGGTATGAACCCTGCTGTGCGTAGTAAGGATCCAGCATGGACCTACTGGTATGGACGCGCATTAAAGGTAGATGGCCAAAATGAAAAAGCCCGCGAGAGCTTTGAGCTCATTGCGGATCAATACAACTTCTATGGACAGTTGGCTCGTGAAGAGTTGGGTAAATCAAATTACGCACCCATTAAAACTAAGGTATCCGAGCAGGAAGTTGACCTAATGTCTAGTCGGAAGGGTTTCGTTCGAGGAGAGCACCTCTATCAGATGAATTTACGTTTTGAAGGCAACCGCGAATGGAATTGGGAGTTGCGCAATATGACCGATAAGCAACTTCTTGCTGCAGCTGAATATGCCAAACGCATTAACCTCTACGACCGCGTTGTGAATACTGCTGATCGTACCAAGCAAGAGCACGACTTTAGCCTGCGCTATCCAACCCCTTATCGTGATGCCTTATCTCCGATTGCAAAGCAGATTGATTTAAATTTAGCTTGGGCCTATGGCTTGATTCGACAGGAATCACGCTTCATCATGAATGCCTCTTCTTCAGTCGGTGCCGCAGGCCTAATGCAAGTCATGCCCACTACAGCGAAGTATGTAGCCAAGAAAATTGGCATGACTACTTATACAAATGACAAGTTGGGTGATGCTAATACGAATCTGACATTGGGTAGTAATTATTTGAATATGGTCTTGATTGATTTGGACGGCTCTTGGGTCTTAGCGTCCGCAGCTTATAACGCAGGCCCATCGCGCTCAAAAGCATGGCGTGAAAAACTGACTAGTCCAACAGAAGGCGCAATCTTTGCTGAAACAATTCCATTCGCTGAAACACGAACTTATGTAAAGAACGTGCTTGCAAATGCAACCTACTATTCATCTGTAATAAATGGCCAGACGCAATCTTTAAAACAGCGCCTAGGCATAATTACGCCTAAAGTTGCCACTCAATCAGAGCTACCGTAGTACTTACATCAGAATCGGAATTCAATGAAATATGACATCCTACTCATCGGCGGCAACGGCTTTGTTGGAAAGGTTTTGGCCGCTCAATTGCAGGCGGCAGGGTACTCCATTTTATTGCCCACCCGCCACCTGGCAAGTGCACGAGATTTACGCATGTTGCCAAAGTTACATTTAGAAGATGCAGATGTAGATGAGTTCGATGAATTGCAGAAGCTATGCTCACGAATTAAACCCAAGGGTGCAGTCATTAATTTAGTAGGTGTATTGCATGACAAGCCTGGGACTCCATATGGCGAAATCTTTAAGGCGGCACACGTTGATCTCCCCAAAAATATCATGACCGCTATGCAAATGAATGGCCTCAAGCGCTATCTACACATGAGTGCGTTAGGCGCCGATTCAAATGGCCCATCTATGTACCAGAGAAGTAAAGGTGATGGCGAGAAGGCAGTCAAGACCAGTGATTTGGATTGGACAATTTTTAGGCCGTCAGTTATTTTTGGCGCACAGGATCAATTTATTAATTTATTTTCCAAGCTCACCAAATTATTTCCAGTGCTTCCTTTAGCAAATTCTGGAGCACAGTTTCAACCGGTAAGCGTAGACGATGTAGCCACCGCATTTACCAGGGCACTCAAAATGCCAGAGACAATTCATGCATCTTATGACTTGGTTGGGCCCAGCGTTTACACCATGAAAGAAATCGTGGAATTTGCTGCGCGAAAGGCTCATGCTAAATGCGCAATTATTCCAGTGCCTAATTTTATTGGTTATTTACAAGCGTGTGCGTTTGAGTTTTTGCCCGTGCCGACCTTAATGTCACGCGACAATATTGCTTCTATGAAGCTGCCCAATATTTTGCCGGCTCATGGGCGAGACGCACTAATGGATGTGTTTGGCATTAGTCGACGTACCTTGGAGGGGATGAGATAAGCGTATGAAGATTTACGCAGTTGGCGGAGCCATTCGGGATACCCTCATGGGATTGCCGGTAAACGATATTGATTACGTGGTTGTAGGTTCAAGTGCGCAAGAGATGATTGCTCAAGGCTTTCGTCCAGTAGGCAAGGATTTCCCAGTATTTCTGCATCCAGAGACTCAGGCTGAATACGCATTAGCCCGCACAGAACGCAAAACTGGCACAGGCTATAAAGGCTTTCACTTTTATGCTAATCCAACTGTAACGCTAGAAGAAGATTTGGAGCGGCGTGATTTAACGATTAATGCAATGGCGCAAGAGGTTGGTGAGGATGGTAAGTGGTTTGGACCAATTATTGACCCCTATAACGGCCAAAGAGATTTAGCAACAAAGGTATTTCGTCATGTATCCGATGCATTTGCAGAAGATCCCTTACGCTTGTTACGTATCGCTCGATTTGCGGCTCGTTTTCCAGAATTTACCGTCGCCCCAGAAACACTTGATGCACTTAAGGCAATTGTTCGGTCCAATGAATTGGGAGTGCTCTCTCCTGAAAGAATTTGGCAGGAGCTGGCTAGAGGGCTGGTATCTAAAAAACCGATGCGGATGTTCCAGGTGTTGCTAGATACTGGAGCGGCCAAGGTACTTTTACCACCAACACTGGCCTCAGAGTTGACCAAAGAAAACTATCGGGAGGAGCTTGTTGTCCATTTGCACAACAGCGGCAGTCGATTAGAGGATCGTTGTGCAGTGGTCCTGATTCATTTACTTGCAGTTGAGATTCGCTCTTGGGCTGAATGTGTCCGAATGCCTAATGAGGTGCGAGATTTTAGTGAAATTTTTTGTGAACTCTATCAATTGATTCATAAAGGTTTGAGCGAGGCCAATCAATCTAGCAATGCGTTATCTTGGTTTAATCGAGCCGATGTTTGGCGTAAACCAGAGCGCGCTCAAGAGCTACTTATTTTAGCCGAGCATATTGGCATGGATGTGGCCGGCTTGACCAAAGCACTCCATGCGGCCCAAGACCTCAATACTGCCAAAATTATTTCTGGTTTAGCAGATAATGAACGATCTAATGGCGAGAGTATTCGTGGCGCAGTGGAGGCGGAGAGGCTTTCCGCGATTGCCTCCGCTCTTTAATGCCTAGAAGTTAAAGTCGGTTTCTGACCCTGAATCCCGGAAGGTCTTCTAGTGCATGGTCCCGCAATAAGATTTTCAAATTCTTTGAGAATGCAAAAGCCTTAAAGAGCTCTCCCATTTCGGCTTCAGATAAAAGTTTCTGCAATGCATTGGAGATGGGTAAAAAGGTTTCGGGATCACTGGGGTCGCCAATTTCTAAGGCAATATCGCCAATGCCCGCATCCAATAAATATGCACCTTGATTGGTTAGAAAGACATCATCAGCATGTTCTTTTAAAGCATTGCGTGCAATTTCTTCCCACTCTACGTGAGTAGTTAAATCACAAAGGCCGGGCAGATAAAAAGGGTCTTGAATAGCGTGATGGCGATGATGTGCCATTAGCGTTCCCTCGAGCCTTTGCGGATGGTAGTACTCAGTCTCTGGAAAGCCATAGTCAAAAGTGAGAAATATGCCAGTATTGAGTTGCTTAGCTACATGAGTAATCCATGCGCTCGCTTGGGTATGTAGTTCGGTAACGTAACCCTCTGAAAAGTTGCTGGTGAGCAAGGTTTGAGATAGCAAAGATTGATCTACTAGGGGGCCAATTTTCCAAATAAACGTATTCCCCTCAAGCGCTACCTCATGCCAATACCAAAAGCCATCTCGATAAATAATGGCATCGCAGGGAATGGCGTCAATCACTTCATTGGCCAGAACAACCCCTTTAAAATTAACGGGTAAAGCGCTGAGCCAGGAGCATTTCGTAGCAAGATCGAGTTTTTCAATAAGACTACCCAGACGATCTTCTTGTCGTTGGGTCAAATCAGGCGAGATCTCAATGATGTCGTAGCAATCTAAAGAGAAACCTAGCGCATGCAAACGGGTCAATATAGATTCAGCTAGCCTGCCAGTTCCTGCGCCAAATTCCAGAATTTGGGCGGGAAGCCCTGCAGCCTTGAGGCCCTCTAAAACTGGTAAAAGGGTGGAAACGATGGCTGCGCCAAATAGAGGGCTAAGTTCGGGGGCAGTGGTGAAGTCACCGCCGGCACCTAATTTATGGGCGCCAGCACTGTAATACCCCATTCCAGGCTCATATAAGGCCATTTCCATATAGCGAGAAAAGGGAATTTGTCCACCATGGGAGGCGATTTCTGTAGCAATTTTTCTACTTAAGAGCGCGCTATGCTCCGTTTCAATGCTGGTCAAGGTAATATCCATAACTCGCTAGTCTAAGAGAATTTTCTGTGAACCCCAGTTCAATACCCCAATCCCAGCAAAATAAAGCTGTTTTAGTGACCGGTGCCGCTAAGCGCTTGGGGCGTGAAATTGCTTTAGAGTTTGCGCGCCAAGGATGGAATATTGCCGTGCATTATGGCCAATCTGAGTCTGAAGCGCAGATTACTGTCGCAGAGATTCAAAAGCTCGGTCGCCATGCGCAGGCTTTCAAGGCTGATTTTACAAACGAAGCACAAGTCAAAGGCTTATTTACTGAGGTAAGCGCCCAGTTTACAAATCTGCACTGTTTGGTTAATAGCGCCTCTATTTTTGAGTATGATCGTGCCAATTCTGAAACACCCTTAAGCGCAAATAGCCTGCAAGAGCACATGCAAGTCAATTTGGCTGCCCCCATCTTGCTATCTCAGATGATGTTTCAGTGGCATAAAGAAAAAACAAAAGAAGATAGAGATGGCGGTTGCCCAAACAATACCTTGCCATCGGTTATTCAAGTGCTTGATCAAAAGCTGATTAATCTTAATCCTGATTATTTGTCTTACACCTTATCTAAAAGCGCTCTCCTCGCTTCAGTAGAAATCTTGGCAATGGATTTTGCGCCTTACTTGCGGGTGGTCGGCTTAGCGCCAGGCATTTCTCTTCCGTCCGGAAACCAAACTGATGAGGGATTTGCTAAGGCGCATCAGATGACCCCATTGGGAAAATCGTCCACGCCACTAGATGTTGCTAAGGCGGCGGTCTTTTTGGCTGGGTCTAATGCCATAACAGGCAATACGCTTTACGTAGATGGGGGGCAACATTTACTGCCATCAACACGCGATGTGATGTTCAAAACCAATTTTTTATCTTAGTTGCAATATTCATAAAGAAAATAGTTCATGCATGCAATTCTCTCCCATCCCGCTTTAATAGAATGTCGCCGGCTATTTTTGCGTGACTATGAAATCTACATCAATATCGGAGTGCATGATTTTGAAAAGAAGGCGGAGCAGCGCGTCATCCTGAATGTTGATTTATATATCCCACTCACATTGAGTACGCCTACTACAGATGAGCTGGATGAAGTGGTGGATTATGATTTCATGCGAGAAACTATTAAGTCTCTGGCTTCCCGGGGTCACATCCAACTGCAGGAAACCTTTTGCGATGAGATTGTTGCGGCCATGCTCTCGCATCCCAAGGTATTTGCAGCGTGTGTAAGTACCGCTAAACCAGATGTCTATCCAGACTGCCATTCAGTTGGCGTTGAAGTATTTCGGATGAAGACAGTTTAAAAGACGTCATGTGAAAAGAATTGATGTAGCTATGAGTGATACCCGAAAAGTTATTTTCGAAGAAAACAAACTTGAGAAAAAGTTATGCCGCTTGGTGGGTCAAGCCATTGGCGACTTTGGCATGATTGAAGATGGCGATAAAGTTATGGTGTGCGTATCTGGTGGAAAAGATAGTTACGCCATGCTTGATATCCTGCTTAAGCTGCGTGAGCGGGCTCCTATTCACTTCGAAATTATTGCAGTGAATTTAGACCAGAAGCAGCCTGGATTTCCGGAAGATATTTTGCCTAATTATTTGAAAAATTTAGACGTGAAATTTCATATTGAGAGCCAAGATACTTACAGTATTGTCAAGCGTGTTATTCCAGAGGGTAAGACAACGTGTGGATTATGTTCACGTTTACGTAGAGGTATTTTGTACCGCGTTGCTGATGAATTGGGCGCTACAAAAATTGCTCTAGGCCATCACCGTGACGATATTTTGGAAACCCTACTATTAAATATGTTTTTTGCTGGCAAGCTTAAGGGGATGCCACCTAAGTTACGCTCAGATGACGGCAAGCATATCGTGATTCGTCCCATGGCGTATGTGCCTGAGAAGTTGCTCGAGCGTTATGCAGTTGATATGAACTTTCCGATCATTCCTTGTAATCTCTGTGGTAGCCAGCCTAATTTACAACGAGGTGCTATGAAAGAGATGTTGCGGGAATGGGAAAAGAAACATCCGGGCCGCGTTGAAAACCTATTCCGCTCAATGCACCATATCGTCCCTTCACATTTAATGGATAGCGAGGCTTTTGATTTCCAGAGTCTTGAGGTCTCTACTGAGTTATCGGGTATTGCCGCTAGATCGGTAGGAGATAAAGCGATTGATGAGACAGAAATTGATGAATTAGCCTGTGGAACTCTGATTCAAGGGATTTATAATCACATTATATGAACATCGTTATTTTGGCTGCTGGGCAAGGAAAGCGGATGAAATCCGCGCTACCCAAGGTACTGCAAACTCTGGCAGGAAAACCTCTTCTTTGGCATGTGCTGATGACAGCTTTGTCCTTGCAAGGAAAGCAAGCTAAAACGAGCCCCATTGTGGTTGTAGGGCATGGTGCTAGCGATGTAAAGGATTTTTTAAGCGCAACCAGTCTAGCAGACCCTACTTTTGCAAAAGTATCCACGGTATTTCAGGCTGAGCAAAAAGGAACGGGGCACGCGTTATTACAAGCCCTCTCCAAATTGGATCCAAATGAAGCTACCTTAGTACTTTATGGCGATGTACCTCTCACTACTAAAAAGACCCTAAACAAGTTGGCTAAGTTGGCCGATGGGGTGCGTGGGCAGAATTCTGCGTTGGCGCTTCTTACTCAGGATTTAAAAAATCCTACTGGCTACGGCCGCATCGTTCGCGATGTGGAAGGTTCTGTGCTCGAAATTGTTGAAGAAAAGGATGCTAACTTAGCGCAAAAAAACATCCAAGAAATTAATACCGGCATCATGATGTTGCCAACTAATTCGCTGAAGAGGTGGTTAAAAGCGTTGCGCGCGAGCAATTCACAAGGTGAGTACTACTTAACAGATGTTATTGCGATGGCCGTAAAAGACGGAGTGCCAATTCGTACAACACAATCAGACGCGGAATATGAAACTATCGGAGTCAATAGTCGCGATCAATTAGCAGCATTAGAGCGAGTACATCAACTTAACATTGCCAAAGAATTAATGGATACCGGCGTATCTCTTGCGGACCCTGCACGCATTGATGTGCGTGGCACCCTCGAGTGCGGTACTGACGTCTCTATTGATGTCGGTTGCATCTTTGAGGGGCAAGTCACTTTAGCGTCTGGAACTAAGATTGGCCCTTACTGCATTATTCGTAATAGCGTAATTGGTGAAGGGGTCTCTATTAATGCCTTTACTCATATTGATGGTGCCAAGGTGGGCGCAAGCTCCATCATTGGTCCTTATGCCCGATTGAGGCTAGGCGCTAATTTAGCTAATGATGTGCATATAGGTAATTTTGTCGAAGTGAAGAATAGTAAAATTGCATCCAGCAGCAAGGCGAACCATCTCGCTTACGTCGGCGATTCAATTGTGGGTTCTAGGGTCAATATTGGCGCTGGCACAATTACTTGTAATTATGATGGCGTAAATAAACACCAAACTATTATTGAGGATGACGTCTTTATTGGTTCAGACACTCAATTGGTTGCCCCAGTTCGCGTAGGTCGCGGCGCTACCATTGGCGCTGGAACGACCTTGACTAAGAATGCCCCTCCAAACCAATTAACCCTTTCAAGGGTAAGACAAATTTCTATGCAGTGGCAGCGCCCAGTAAAAGCAGAAAAACTACCGAGTAAAAAAGTGGTGAAGAAGCTGGTGATTAAATCTGTAAAGGTTAAAAAGTAATGTGCGGAATCGTGGGCGCAGTATCGCGTAAGAATATTGTTGATGTATTAATTGAAGGCCTTCGCCGTCTTGAGTATCGCGGTTACGATTCTTGTGGATTTGCTGTCATTGATGGCAATGATCCAAAGCATCCGATTGAACGTGCACGCACTACCGCTCGTGTATCGGAGTTGTCTGCGCAGGGCAAAGACTTTCACGGCACTTTAGGTATTGCTCATACGCGGTGGGCAACCCATGGAAAACCAGATACTCAAAATGCACATCCCCATATTTCTGGTGGATTGATTGCAGTAGTCCATAACGGCATCATTGAGAACTATGAGGCTCTTCGCGCTGAATTGAAGTCCGCGGGTTATATTTTTACTTCTGAGACGGATACTGAAGTTATTGCGCACTTAATTCACCAGGCATATATCTCAAACAATCAAATTGATTTAGTGGTTTCAGTAAGATCTGTATTGCCACGACTGCACGGGGCATATGCAATTGGCGTTATTGCGCAAGATCGTCCAGACATTTTGGTAGGCGCTCGAGTAGGGTCGCCTTTGGTTGTTGCGATGGGTGAGGACGAGAACTTCTTGGCTTCTGATGCACTTGCCCTCGTGGGCAGAGCACACTCCATGTTGTATTTAGAGGAGGGCGATGTTGCGGTGTTAAGGGCTGAGGAGGTTGTAATCATTGATCAGGCTGGCAAGCTAGTTGACAGAGATCGCAAGTCCATGCCCGCTCAGGCAGACTCAGTTGATTTGGGCCCCTATCAGCATTACATGCAAAAAGAGATCTTCGAGCAACCCCGAGCTATTGGTGACACGCTGGCTAATATTGCCAGCTTTGGCCCAGAGCTATTTGGCGCCGATCCAGAGGAATGGAAAAAGTTTAATCAGATATTGATTTTGGCTTGCGGCACCAGCTACTACTCTGCATGTGTAGCTAAGTATTGGCTGGAAGATATTGCCGGCATACCCACACAAGTAGAGATTGCTAGCGAATATCGCTATCGAACCACAGTACCTAATCCGAATGCCTTGGTTGTGGTGGTCTCGCAATCTGGTGAGACAGCAGATACCTTGGCCGCCTTGCGTCATGCGCAAAGTCTAGGTCATCAATTGACGCTGGCAGTTTGCAACGTGGCCAGTAGCGCCATGGTTCGTGAAACCAAATGGAATTTTCTGACCAAAGCAGGCACTGAGATTGGTGTTGCCTCAACTAAAGCATTTACTACTCAGTTGGTCGCTTTGTATCTTCTGGCCGCTTCCCTAGCAAAGCGTGCTGGCAGAATTAACTCAGAACAAGAAAATAAACTTCTGCGAGAGTTGCGCCACTTGCCAAAGGCCTTGCAGGCAGTTTTGGCGCTTGAGCCGCAAATTATTGCTTGGAGTGCAATCTTTGCAAAATGTGAGAATGCCCTCTTCTTAGGTCGTGGCATGCATTACCCCATTGCCCTTGAGGGCGCCCTCAAGCTAAAAGAAATTTCATATATCCATGCGGAAGCTTATCCTGCGGGAGAGCTCAAGCATGGCCCGCTGGCATTGGTAACAGAAAAAATGCCTGTTGTAACGGTTGCCCCCAAAGATGAATTGTTGGAAAAACTCAAATCCAATATGCAAGAAGTAAAGGCGCGTGGCGGCAAACTTTATATTTTTGCCGATCAAGATACCGACATCACCAGCAGTGAGGGTATCAATGTCATTCGTTTGCCTGAGCACTATGGAAATCTTTCGCCTATTTTGCACGTAGTCCCCTTACAGCTACTTGCGTATCACACGGCATGTGCACTGGGTACTGACGTTGATAAGCCCAGAAACTTAGCTAAGAGCGTCACCGTCGAGTGACCCCAATGGGTGCTTTAGAGCGTTGAGTGCAGGTAATAAGGTTTGTCGGGGTTTTGATGGCAATTAATAAAGTTTTAATAAATAGCTGTTAAGAATAACAATCGTAGAGTGGTAACTCTATTTGAAAATCTTAAAATTGCCCCTATGTTTGTAAGCCATTCCGGACGGTGACCTCAAAGTCATCACATAGCCTATCAATTAGGTCTTCGGTTTCCTTGAAGAAGTAATCCCCGGCAGTCTGGCGATATAAGGCCCTATATTGACGATAGATCTTTGCAAAGCGGCCATAAATTTCATCCTCAGAAACGTGGGAATTTATTTTGACTACTAATCTCTCGCCCTCGCTTTATCCCCTCTAACGGATTTTCCCATGACCGAATATCTTGCTGTCATGCAGCAATCTGTAAATTAAGTAATAATGACTAGGTACTAACCCTAGTTTTTAACTTAAAGGAGCCTTAAATGACACAATTATTTAGCCTCTTAAACCAAGTTTTTGCTCACCACAGCAATAGCCATGATTTAGAGCGATATATCAACATCAATAACCCCACTACACATCAAGAGCTGGAAGAGCTTACTCGGGATTACCTCTCTACTGCTAGGGGTATGTAATCATGAAAAAGATCAATTCTTTATTTAGTGACTTAATACAGGCTTGGAAAGAAGCTCAAGTCTGGCAGGCAAAACAAACTGGGTTTAACCACTTTTAAGGTTCAGTTTTTTGGGCGGCGGAGCTGAAGTTGCCCAATCTATTTTCAGGATGTGGATCTTGGCTAAAAGTCCAAGATCCACAAACTCTCTACCATTATTAAGCAGCCCATTGGTGCGCTGATTTTGACTTTTTAATGGTCTTCAAAGGAATTACTCCCGCATGAATCACCCATCTTCGAATTCCTCCGCACATATGCCTAAGTGGATGGTGTTTATGTTTGCTTGCGCTTGCGGCTTAATGGTCGCCAATCTTTACTACACCCAACCATTAATAGGATTAATTGCACCAGAGATTGGGTTAAGTGAATCGGCAGCGAGTCTAATTGTGACTCTGACGCAAATGGGTTATTGCGCTGGCCTTATCCTGCTGGTTCCGCTAGGGGATTTGATAGAAAATCGTAAGTTAGTAGTCTTCACTATTTGTGGGGCTATTCTCGCGATTTTTATTGCGATGTTAGCGCCTAATGCGCCTTGGTTTCTCTTTGGATCGCTATTGGTAGGGGTTGGCGCAGTAGCGGTGCAAATGCTTATTCCGATTGCTGCCCATATTTCTCCAGAAGAAACCCGTGGGCGCACAATCGGCAACATCATGAGCGGCTTATTGCTCGGCATCATGTTGTCTCGACCACTCGCCAGCTTAATTGCCAACTCGTTTGGTTGGCGTGCTGTGTTTGGTATGTCTGCGAGCCTCTTAACTCTTCTAGCCATCATCTTGTGGCTTCTTCTTCCGATTCGTAAACCCAAATCGGATCATCATTACCTTTCTTTAATTGCCTCACTTTGGCCGTTAATAAGAGACACCCCCATTTTGCGTCGGCGCGCGATATATCAAGCTGCACTTTTTGCTTCCTTCACTCTTTTTTGGACGATTACTCCAATTTTTTTGGCGGGACCGTTGTTTCAGTTATCGCAACGAGAAATTGCATTATTTGCATTAGTGGGGGCTTTGGGAGTAATAGCTGCTCCGATTGGCGGGCGATTGGCCGATAGAGGGTATGCCAAAATCGCAACGGGATTTGCCTTGAGTTTAGCTGCCGCCGCCTTCTTGCTAGCTCAATTCGGTAGATCTGGATCATTGGTAGCCCTAGTAACGGCAGGAGTGCTGTTGGACTTGGGCGTACAGTGCAATATCGTACTTGGCCAGCGCGCAATTTACTCTCTTGGGGCGGAAGCCCGAAGTCGCTTAAATGCCTTATATATGGCTATATTTTTTGCAGGTGGTGCGATCGGCTCAGCAATTGCCAGCTTAGCCTATGTCACCGGCGGGTGGACGCTAGTTGCTTGGATTGGATTTGCATTTCCTATGGCTGCCTTTCTATACTTTCTTACCGAATAAGAAGGTTACATGCTGCCTTTATCTCATTTGATATGGCTAAGGCGATATGTATGGCTATTGTGTGCGCTGTAAAGTCCAATCAAGGCGATGATTATTAGGCAAACCATCTAATGGCGCAATTCTGATTTAGTGACAACATTTCGCTTGGAAATTATTTTTGACTTCAACTCCAATCTGTGAACAAAACCCCGGCAGTTAAAACAATGCTTTGGAAAACATCGTTTTAAAAACTATGTTTAAATGTTTGCTCATGTAAGGGATATTTGCAATTGCTTATGGTTCTATCAAAAATTTTCCCTATTTTACGTATGCACTGGTTTCTGCTGATTTGTGGAGGACTACTTTCGGCATGTGCTGTTGGGCCTGACTTCAAACAACCTGATGCACCCAAGACTTCTACTTATACTGAAGATGCCCTCTCTAATAAGTTGGCCACTGCCCCTGGGGTACCAGGCGGTACAGATCAAGAGTTTGTTGAGGGCGCGGATATTGAGGCACAGTGGTGGGAGCTCTACAAGTCTCCTGAGCTTGATGCACTAATCAAGAAAGCGCTAGAACAAAATCCTAATTTAGGCGCTGCTGATGCAGCTCTACGTGCCGCTCAAGAAAATGTGAGCGCACAAATTGGCGCACAGTATTTCCCTACAATTGGCTTGAATGGAAATGCTGGACGCGAAAAGCTACCAGCTGCTGCATATGGAACTAATGGGCCTTCTGCCATTTACAATCTCTACAACACCTCAGTTAACGTCTCTTACAAGCTGGATGTTTTTGGCGGCGCCCGCAGAGCAGTTGAGAGCGCTAAGGCGCAAGCAGAGTATCAAAAATTTAAATTAGAGGGTGCATACCTCACATTAACCGCCAACATTGTGACGGGCGCTATACATGAGGCTGCTCTGCGCGCACAAATGCAAGCTACTGCAGAAATTATGAAAGCCCAGCAGAGTCTCGCCGATGTGACCGAAAAGCAATTAAAAATCGGCACTGCAAATAGGGTAGACCTCACATCTCAACAAACTTTGGTAGCAAACTCTCAGGTTGATCTATACAACTATGAGCGTAACCTAGCGTTTGCTCGCAATCAATTGGCCGTCTACACTGGGGAGTTGCCGAGCAATGCTCGAATTACCAAGTTTGACTTAAGTACGCTGCACTTACCAGAGAAGCTTCCTCTCACCGTGCCATCCAGTTTGGTGCGCCAGCGCCCCGATGTGCGTGCTGCTGAAGCCCAACTTAAATCTACCAATGCCCTTGTTGGTGTTGCTACCGCAAACCTTCTTCCCCAATTTAATATCACGGGCGCCATTGGATCCGAAGCCTTGACTACGGCAGCCTTATTTGGCCCCAATGCAGCACTTTGGAGTATTGCTGGTGGTATTTTTCAGCCACTATTTCAAGGGGGGCAGCTATTGGCTCAGCGTCGTGGTGCAATGGCGAACTACGAACAGGCAGTTTATCAATATCAAGCAACGGTATTGGGTGCATTTCAGGAGGTTGCCGATGCCTTGCGCGCATTGGAGACCGGCGCACAAGCCTTAAAGGCGGCATCAGATGCAGAGCGTTATTCCTATGAAACACTCGATCTAGTTCAGCAACAATATAAATTAGGTACCGCAAGTTATCTGGCAGTCCTCTATTACCAAAACCTCTATCAGCAAGCCAAAGTTAAATCTGTTGCCGCACAAGCCATTCGCTTTTCTGATACAGCAGCTTTATTTGCAGCTTTGGGCGGCGGTTGGTGGAATCGAGCAGGTCCTGCATTTCAACCAAAAGAAATAGCCAACAAAGATCAAAATGAAACTCCTCGCGACAATTAAAACTAAGGCGACTGCTAAAGCATTGGAGCTAAAGTCTTGGGCTTCAAAAAAAGCTCAAGAATGGAGGCTTTGCGAAAGGATGACCCCTCTTTGGGGAAAAGTAAAGGCGCTATGGGTTCGTATTGGACAGAAATTACGTCCACGCGAGCGTTTTAAACAAACAAAGGCCTACACAAAACTACAGTCAATGACTCCTTTTCGTCGTCGAATGACGATCATGTTGTGTGGAGTTTTTTTGTTGCTAGGTTTGATTTTTGGTTTTAATCAATTAAAGAATTTAATGATTAAGCATTTCATTGCAGGCAAGGGCGCTCCTCCAGCGGCCGTTTCTACTATGGTGTTGGCTACATCTGAATGGCAGCCCCAGTTATCTAGTGTCGGTAACATTAGGGCGTTTAGAGGTGTAGAGCTAAGCACGGAAATTGGTGGCTTAGTTCAAGCTGTTCCAATTAAGTCAGGTATGGATGTAAACGAGGGAAACTTATTAATTAAACTCAACGATGCTTCTGATGTTGCCCAACTGAACTCCCTCAAGGCCATGTCAGATTTGGCAAAGATTATTAATGAGCGCGATAGACAGCAGCTGGCTATTCAGGCAATCAGCAAGAATGTATTTGATACTAGTAAAGCTGATGCCAAATCTAAACAGGCACAAGTTGATCAGCAGATCGCCTTGGTGGCCAAGAAGAATCTTAAGGCACCATTTAGTGGGCGTGTCGGCATTGTGATGATTAATCCAGGTCAGTATGTTAATCCTGGAGATAAGTTAGTTACCCTGCAAACCTTAGACCCTATCTTTGTAGATTTCAATTTGCCTCAAAGCAACGCAGAGCAAATTCAAGTTGGTCAAGAAATCACGGTCACTACAGATGCATTTAAAGATGTAATTTTTGCTGGAAAAATTACTGCAGTTAGTCCAAAAGTTGATATCAATACGCGCAATATTCAAATTGAAGCGCAGCTAGCAAACCCTGATAAGAAAATCCTACCTGGCATGTTCGCCAACGTGAATGTCAAATTAGGTGGCCCAGTGCAATTGCTGACCCTGCCACAAACTGCGGTGACCTATAACCCCTACGGCTCAACAGTATTTATTGCCAAGCCAACTGGTAAGAAAGATAAGCAGGGCAATCTTACCCTCGAGGCTCAACAAGTATTTGTTACTACAGGCTCAACCCGTGGAGATCAAGTGGCCATCTTAAAAGGTGTGGATGAAGGTGTAACGGTAGTTACTAGCGGCCAGCTTAAGCTCAAAAATGGCACCCCTCTAATTGTGAATAATAAAGTGCAGCCAGCTAATTCACCCGATCCAAAACCACAGGAGTAGGTCTTAGATGAATTGGACTGATATATTCATCCGAAGACCAGTGTTATCACTGGTGGTGAGTGCACTCGTGTTGATCTTTGGTTTAAAGGCTGTCGCCTCCCTCCCAGTAAATCAGTATCCGAAAACACAAAATGCAGTTGTGACAATTACAACTGCTTACTACGGCGCCGATCCAGAAACCATTGCAGGCTTTATCACGCAACCTCTAGAGGCAGCCATTTCACAGTCGCAGGGAATTGATTATTTGTCTTCCTTGAGCGTAAGTGGTGTTTCAACAATTACAGCTACCTTGAAGCTGAACTATGACTCTAATGCAGCCTTAACTCAAATTCAGACGCAAATTAGCTCAGTCAAAAATCAACTGCCACCACAGGCTATGGAGCCTGTATTAACAGTGCAGGTTGGCCAGCAGACCGCTGCGATGTATATAGGTTTTCAAAGCAGTGAAATTGCTAACAATGCCGTTACAGATTACTTGTTGCGCGTAGTAAAGCCAAAACTCGATTCAGTAGATGGCGTACAAAATGCTGAAATTACCGGCGGTAGAAAATTTGCATTACGTGCCTGGCTAGATCGCGAAAAAATGGCTGGCTTGGGAGTTGGTGCTGATGATGTTTTTGCCGCAATGTCAGCCAATAACTATTTATCTGCGCTGGGCAGCACCAAAGGCGATATGGTTTCTGTAGATTTGGTTGCTGGGACTGATTTGCACTCTTTGGACGATTTTCGTAAGTTGGTTGTTAAAAAGGATGGTACTAATTTAGTTTATTTAGATCAAATTGCCACTGTAAGCATGGGCTCTGAGGATTACAACACCAATGTAGCCTTTGGTGGCAAGACGTCGGTGTTCGTTGGCATTAAGGTAGCTCCTCAAGCGAACTTATTAGAAGTTGCTCAGCGTGTGCGCGATGTTTTTCCGAGCATTCAAGACCAGTTGCCGATAGGAATGACTGGAAAAATTGTCTATGACTCCACTAAGTTTATTACCAGCTCCATTAATGAGGTGATAAGTACCCTGATAGAGGCGCTACTCATTGTTACGGTAGTTATTTATCTCTTTTTAGGAAGTGTGCGCGCAGTAGCGGTTCCGGTAATAGCGATGCCTCTCTCATTAATCGGCACATTCTTTCTCATGCAAGTGCTAGGTTACTCTATTAATTTACTGACACTTCTAGCCTTAGTTCTTGCTATCGGATTGGTGGTGGATGATGCAATTATTGTGGTGGAAAATGTAGACCGCCATATGAAAGAGGGAAAGTCCCCATTAGAGGCTTCATTAGTTGCTGCTCGTGAGCTTGGCGGCCCGATCTTGGCAATGACCATTGTATTGATAGCAGTTTTTATTCCGATTGGTTTTCAGGGTGGTCTAACTGGGGCACTCTTTACTGAATTTGCATTTACTTTAGCAAGCTCAGTAGCGGTTTCGGGCCTAATTGCCTTGACGCTTTCACCAATGATGTGTTCTCGCATATTTACTGAAGAGCAAGAAGCCTCCCCTTTCGTTCAAAAGATTGATCACATCTTTGAAAAGGTACGCCATAGCTATCAAAGCACATTACGTGAATTGCTCACCACTTGGCAGGTCATCATTGTGATGGGAGTAATCCTTTTGGGAGGTGTCGCTTATTTATATGCTACTGCTCGCTCTGAACTTGCGCCTACAGAAGATCAGGGAATTGTATTAATGCAGGCTACGGCACCCGCTAACAGCACAGTTAACCAAATGCAGACTTATGCCGATCAGATTTACCAGATTGCCAGTGCAGAGCCTGAGTATGAGCAAGCCTTCCAAATTACTAGTGCTACTACTAGCTTCGGCGGTATTCTCTTAAAAGATTGGGATCAGCGGAGTCGCAATTCCACAAAGTTTCAAGAGGATATTCAAAACAAATGGAATGGGATCGCTGGCGCCCGTATAGCTGCCTTTCAATTCCCCGCTTTACCAGGCGCGCAAGGCTTGCCAGTACAAGTAGTTATTAATACAACTGAATCGTATGAACAGCTAAATGAAGTTTCTCAAGCGGTTCTTGAGAAAGCTCGTAGTAGCGGCAATTTCTTTTTTGTAGATTCGGATTTAAAAATTGATAAACCGCAAGACGTATTGGTAATTGATCGTGAAAAAGTTGCCGCATTGGGGATGACACAGCAACAAGTTGGTGCTGCACTATCCGCAGCGCTTGGTGGCGGTTACGTCAATTACTTTTCGGTAGCTGGGCGATCCTATCGTGTGATTCCACAGGTAAAGCAGGTTGATCGCCTAAACCCTGATCAAGTTTTGGATTACTACATTCGCACCCCTAGTGGACAAATGATCCAGGCACGCACAATTGCAAGCATTAAACAAAAGGTAGTACCTCAATCAATTAATCATTTTCAGCAACTAAACTCCGCAACAATTTCTGGAGTGGGCACGTCATTTATCTCACAAGCGGGCTTATTAGAGTTCATGCGCCAGACTTTAAAAGAAGTGGCGCCCAGTGGCTACTCCATGGATTACTCAGGGCCCTCCCGTCAATTCATGAATGAGTCAGGTGGATTTTTAGGCACCATGTTCTTTGCAATTCTTATCGTATTTTTAGTGCTAGCTGCTCAGTTTGAGAGTTTCCGAGATCCTATTGTGATTTTGGTATCTGTACCGCTTGCTCTATTTGGAGCATTGATCTTTATTAACTTAGGCTTTACAACCTTGAATATCTATACTCAGGTTGGATTAGTAACCCTTATGGGATTGATTAGCAAGCACGGTATTTTAATTGTGGAGTTTGCTAATGAATTGCAGGTTTCGGGAAGAAGCAAGGTCGATGCGATTGTTGAGGCCTGTAGCGTTCGTCTTCGCCCGATCTTGATGACAACTGCCGCGATGGTATTAGGCGTGGTTCCGCTAGTCATAGCCTCAGGTGCCGGAGCAGCGGGCCGAAAATCTATGGGGATTGTAATTCTTACGGGACTCTCTATTGGCACGCTCTTTACGTTGTTTGTGGTACCAGCGATGTATCTTTTCATTGGCGAAGATCACCACGTTAAGAAATTTAAAGAGCAATAAATAGCCCGTAGTAAAACTAAAGAAAAAGGGTGAACTAAATTCACCCTTTTTTATCTATAACTGGCGCTGTAGGCCTGACGATTCCTACTTCAATATGTTCAGCTCTTTTTCAGCAACAACGCTATATTTCGTTTCGGTTTCTACGCGGTTCATCCAAGCATCTATATTTTTTAAAGGTAAGCGGGGGCCAGTTTTTTCAGGAAAGTGGACATTTAATAAGATCCAACGACTAACGCAGAGCGCTACTGCTATGTCACAGATTTGAAATTGACTTCCTGCACAGTAGGTTCGAGTCGCCAAGTTTTGATCTAACAAAGCAAGCAATTGATTGGTGTCTTGGTAAGATTTTTTGATCACCGCATAGTTTCGTTGATCTTCAGGTGTTCTAGTTAAGCCTACAAATGCAACACGCAAAGTAGGCCACATGCTTCCAAGTTGCCAGTCGAGCCACTGCTCTGAATATTGACGAGTTTCTAGGTCAGCAGAGAACCTTTGAGCCTTGTCATACTGTTGAGTTAAGTAACGCATGATGGTATTGGATTCCCAAAGAACGAATTTATCATCCTCTAAAGTAGGAACTAAGCCATTAGGATTGAGCTTTAAAAATTCAGTGGTACGGTTTTTGCCAAAATGTAACCCTGCATCAATCCGCTCAAAATCCCTTCCTTCAACAAGGTTCAACTCGGCAAGACACCACAATACTTTTTGAACATTGATAGAACTTTTTCTTCCCCATAAACGCATCATCATAATTCCCCCTTGAGAATTGGTTAAGAGGTTTTTATTTCGCGTAAATCTAAACCAACAAATTTACTATGGGCAAAGATCAGGGGCTGCTTTTCGGAGTGATTTTTGAGCTGTAGCACCTTGGCAACGATGATGTTGTGGTCGCCACCAGTGTGTACTGAGAGAGTCTCGCATTCATAGTAAGCAACACAGTCATTAATTTGAGTGAGACCACTTGCTAAAATTTTGTGCGGAATATTGACGAATTGATTTTCTTTAACCGTAGCAAAATGCATTGCCATAGACTCTTGTGATCGCTCGAGCACATGAATCAGTTGCCTGTGGCCTACCTCAAAGTACGGCATTAACCGAGAATGTTTTTTAAGGCTCCATAAAATTAATGGCGGCTCCAAAGAAACTGTATTAAATGAGCTAATCGTGATCCCATGCGGACTTTTTTCGGCATCAATACAGGTAATAACAGTAACCCCAGTCGCAAAAGAAGAAAATCCTTTGCGCAGCTCTTGAGGGGTAAATGGGGTCATCTAATTTGGATTACTTGTTAACTTGCAGGGTATCTACGGGAATATTTGTTCCTGGAATGGGGGTTAAGATTTCATTCTCCTCAGCTTTTACGCACTTAAAGCGGTACTCTTTGCCTGCCTTTGACAAAAAGCTAGCGCCTTGGTAGAAGTCGCTCTTACAGATCTTGGAGGCAAAATCCATCACATCTTGGGGATCTGCGCTAGAAGTAATCAAGCGCATATTACCCATGGACATGTTGAGCTGACTTGAAGAGCAGCCAAGGAGTGTCAAGCCAGAAATCGCGGTTAATAGTAGAATTTTTTTCATGGAAACCTCCATAATTAGCAATGCTCGTTAGGATAAACCTATTAAGCAATTGCTGTGAGGAATTGCCCTATTTAAAAAAGGAAGAGACATGTTTAAGGCTATTTTGATTAATAAGGATGAGCATGGCTACCGGGCCGAGCTTACGCAGATTGATGAAGCAAGCTTGCCCGAAGGTGAGGTCAGGGTAAAGGTTCTGTATTCCACGCTCAATTATAAAGATGGCCTAGCTATTACAGGCAAAGGCCCGGTAGTTCGCAGTTTTCCCATGGTTCCTGGTATTGACTTTGCTGGCGAGGTTTTAGAGAGCAGCAGCCTAGACTTTAAGGTGGGTGACATGGTGCTTCTTAATGGATGGGGGGTGGGCGAAGGGCATTGGGGCGGCCTAGCCCAACAAGCTCGCGTCAAGGCTGATTGGCTTATTCCGTTACCCAAAGGCTTCACCGCAAAGCAGGCATTAGCAATTGGTACTGCCGGCTATACCGCGATGTTGTGTGTAATGGCCTTGCAAAAACATGATCTTCAGCCTAGTGATGGTGATGTTTTAGTGACTGGTGCTGCAGGGGGTGTTGGCAGTTTTGCAATTACCCTTTTAAGCAAGCTGGGCTTTAAAGTGACAGCTAGCACTGGTCGCATGGCAGAGGCCGAATATTTAAAAAAATTAGGCGCCACCGAAGTTATCGATCGGACGGCTTTATCGGCACCAGGTAAACCACTTGCAAAAGAGCGTTGGGCCGCCGTGGTTGATAGCGTTGGCAGTCATACATTAGCCAATGCCTGTGCGCAAACCAAGAGCGACGGGGCGGTTGCCGCTTGTGGTTTAGCTCAAGGCATGGACTTTCCTTCCACGGTTGCACCATTTATTTTGCGTGGCATTACTTTGTATGGCATTAATAGCGTGACCGTACCTCGTGCAAAACGCATTGCTGCTTACGAGCAACTCAGTCAGCTAGTTGACCTCAATACCTTAGCCGAAATTTCACATGAGATTAGTTTGGGGGAGTCGATTAAGTATGCTGCAGAATTGATGGCGGGAAATGTGCGCGGTCGCTTAGTTGTTAACGTAAATAAGTAACCATAAAAACTATGGAGATGTATTAATCTGCCGAGGATTTTCGTACATTTAGCTGTACGCAAACCTCGAGTTTTTCTGTGTTGGAAAGTTTTGGCCAAGAGGCAATTTCTGTAAGGGTGCGAAAGCAGCCGTGACAATAACCGCTTTCAGGGTTAATGTCGCACCAATTGATGCAAGGCGAAGGAACAATTGTCAAAGTAAACCTAATAATATGAATACACCAAACCAATCAAGTACTGCTAACTCAATCCATTATCCCTTAGGTGATGCATTGCCTGAGCCTGGTAGCACGATTGAAATTGCGCCTGGTATCCGCTGGGTGAGGATGCGCCTACCATTTGCCTTAGACCATATTAATCTCTGGCTTTTGCGTGACACGATTGAAGGCGTAGAGGGTTGGACAATTGTGGATTGCGGAATTGCCAATGACGAGACCAGAACCTCTTGGGAGCAGGTATTCGTAACTCAGCTAGATGGTCTGCCTGTATTGCGTTTGATCGTGACACATATGCACCCTGATCACATTGGCCTTTCGCAATGGTTATGTGAAAAGTGGCAAGTGCCATTATGGATTTCAATGACAGATTATTTAACTGCGCAATGGTTGAGTCATAAAGAAGGGGGCGCTACCATTGGCTCACGTGCAGGCAGCGGTGGTTCTGCGGACCACTTTCAAAAGCATGGCTTAATTACTCCGGAAGATTTAGAAAAAATCAGAGCCCGCTCTAATTACTATAGCAATATGGTTCCCGGAATTCCTCGTCAATATCGACGCATCATGGACGGAGAGGTAATTTTGATTGGTGGTCATAAATGGCAAACCATCATGGGATATGGACATGCACCTGAACATGCCTGTTTATATTGTCAAGAATTAGGAGTATTGATATCAGGTGACATGGTGCTACCTCGCATCTCTACGAATGTTAGCGTTTACGACGCTGATCCCGATGCCGATCCTTTGGGTTTGTATTTAGATTCTTTAGAAAAGCTAGATTGCCTGCCTGCTGAAACCTTTGTTCTACCATCTCATGGAAAACCATTTACTGGAATAAGACTAAGAATTGCACAGTTAAAAGCACACCATGATGAACGCTTAGCCGAAACAATAGCCGCATGTAAAAAACCGGCACATGCTCGAGAGATTGTGCCGGTTCTGTTTAGGCGGGAATTAGATATTCACCAAATGACTTTTGCTATGGGGGAGGCTATTGCTCATCTGAATTACCTACTTCGTCGAGGAAAGTTGAGCCGCCAGCTTTGCGACGACGGGGTGTTGAGGTTTTGCGCGCTTTAGCTCTGGATTTGGAGCTCGATTCTTCTGCTGAACCAGTTGCCGCTGCCCCGGCTGCAGAAACTGCATCGCCAAATGACTTAAGTGCCATCATAGTGGCGTGCTGGACTTCTAGGCCCTGAATGGTGGACTTGAGGATGTTGAGGTTTAAGTTAAGCCAGCTCTCAACGCTTTTAAGATCTTTAATCCGTTTTTCAAGCTCGTCTACATCTAAGCCTGGAAAAGCGGACCCAAAGCCACCGCCAGCCTTGGTGGCATCAGTGGTAAAGGGAAATTGCCCCGGCATTTGCCCGGCTGCATTTTGACCCCACATGGTTTTAAACATTTCAAGGCTTTGATTGAATTCTGGAATGGTTCCAAACATATGAGCTCCGGGTTAGATGGAAAGTCGCTTTTACCAATAGAATAAGGGATTCTAGAGATTAATCCCGGCTAAGTAATGCAATTTAATGGTTTATCCCAATCCTACACCCGCGGTCAGGCACTTCCTGGGCTTTTGAAGCAGCGCATCCTTATTTTAGATGGCGCCATGGGCACCATGATTCAGCAGTACAAATTGTCAGAGGCTGACTATCGCGGTCTTCCAGGTAGCACTCGATTTGAAGAACATTCTGACGACATCAAGGGAAATAATGAGCTCCTGGTTTTAACGCAGCCTCAAATTATTAGCAAGATTCATGAGCAGTACCTAGACGCTGGTGCTGACATTATTGAAACCAATACCTTTGGCGCCACTTCAGTTGCCCAAGAAGATTACAAAATGGCGCACTTGGCACGGGAGATGAATGAAGTTTCAGCGCGTTTAGCGCGTGCAGCTTGTGATAAGTACAGCACTCCCAGTAAACCCCGTTTTGCTGCGGGTGCCATTGGCCCCACGCCTAAAACAGCAAGTATTTCACCTGAAGTCAATGATCCAGGTGCACGTAATGTGACCTTTGATGTATTACGCGCATCTTATCGCGAGCAGATTGAGGGACTCTTTTCTGGCGGCGTGGATTTATTTTTAGTTGAGACGATTTTTGATACGCTAAATGCCAAGGCTGCATTATTTGCGCTCGATGAATTTTTTGAGGAGACGGGCGAACGTTTACCCGTGATGATTTCTGGCACTGTGACCGATGCCTCTGGACGTATTCTATCTGGGCAGACTGTTGAGGCGTTCTGGAATAGTTTGCGCCATATAAAACCGCTGACTTTTGGTTTGAATTGCGCCTTGGGCGCTGCACTTATGCGCCCCTATATTGCAGAGCTTGCCCGTATTTGTGATGCAGCAGTTTCTTGTTATCCCAATGCCGGACTGCCCAACCCTATGAGTGATACCGGCTTTGATGAGACGCCAGAAATTACTTCAAGCTTAGTGGATGGCTTTGCCAAGGATGGGCTGGTTAATTTAGTTGGTGGTTGTTGTGGAACTACGCCGGATCATATTCGGGCGATTGCTAATGCTGTTGCGAAACGTAAACCTCGCGTCTTCTATCGTGATGATGCGGAGGCTTCAGCATGAATAAGAAAGTAATGCCAGCCATGAAGCTTTCAGGTTTAGAGCCGTTCAATGTAACTGCAGATGTAGGCTTTGTAAATATTGGTGAGCGTACTAACGTTACTGGTTCAAAAGCATTTTCACGCATGATATTAAATAATCAATTTGATGAAGCTTTAGTAGTTGCTCGCCAGCAGGTTGAAAATGGTGCTCAAGTGATTGACATCAACATGGATGAAGCCATGTTGGATTCTGAGGCAGCGATGACCCGTTTTTTAAATCTCATTGCTTCAGAGCCAGACATTGCACGTGTTCCCATTATGATTGACTCCTCAAAGTGGAGCGTCATTGAAGCTGGTTTGAAGTGTGTTCAAGGCAAGCCTATCGTTAATTCAATTTCATTAAAAGAGGGTGAAGAACCTTTCAGAAAACAGGCACGCTTGATTCGTCGTTATGGCGCTGCGAGCGTGATAATGGCTTTTGATGAAGCGGGTCAAGCAGATACTTTCAAGCGCAAGACAGAAATTTCTCAGCGATGCTACGAAATTCTAGTAAATGAAATTGGCTTCCCAGCTGAAGATATTATTTTTGATCCGAATATTTTTGCGATTGCCACTGGCATTGAAGAGCATGATAACTATGCGGTTGATTTTATTAATGCCACTCGTTGGATTAAAGAAAATCTCCCTGGTGCGAAGGTAAGCGGGGGCGTATCAAATGTGAGTTTTTCATTTCGCGGAAATGATCGCGTACGTGAAGCAATTCATACTGTATTTCTGTATCACGCCGTTCAAGCTGGCATGGATATGGGTATTGTCAATGCTGGTCAGTTGGGCGTATATGCTGATTTAGATCCTGAGTTGCGTGAGCGCGTTGAAGATGTAGTGCTGAATCGTTTTAAAGAGAAAGAGGGCAAAACCCCTACTGAGCGCTTGCTTGATATTGCCGATCAATTTAAGGGCGGTGGCGCTAAACAAGTAGAAAATTTAGTTTGGCGTGAGGCTTCAGTACGCGAACGCTTAACTCATGCATTAGTGCATGGCATTACGACATTCATCGAGGAGGATACTGAAGAGTTACGCGCACACATTATGGGTGATGGCGGAAGGCCAATTGAGGTTATCGAAGGTCCGCTGATGGACGGCATGAATGTCGTTGGGGATTTATTTGGCGCTGGCAAGATGTTCCTACCTCAAGTGGTCAAGAGTGCACGCGTTATGAAGCAAGCGGTAGCAATATTAATTCCGTATATTGAGGAAGAAAAACGTTTACATATTGCCGGAGGCGGTGAAGCAAAAGCCAAGGGAAAGATTGTAATAGCGACCGTTAAAGGCGACGTGCATGACATTGGTAAGAATATTGTCACCGTGGTCTTACAGTGTAATAACTTTGAAGTGGCCAATATGGGTGTCATGGTGCCTTGCGCAGAAATCCTCAAAAGAGCCAAGGAAGAAAAAGCAGATATCGTTGGACTCTCTGGCCTCATTACCCCATCGCTTGAAGAGATGACTTATGTAGCTCAAGAAATGCAGCGTGATGACTATTTCCGTGAACGCCAGATTCCATTAATGATTGGCGGTGCGACCACTTCACGTGTTCATACTGCCGTGAAGATAGCGCCTCACTATGACGGTCCAGTGGTATATGTGCCTGATGCCTCACGCTCAGTTTCTGTAGCATCAAGCCTGCTTTCGGATGTGAGTTCTAAGAAATTTATTCAAGACCTACGTGATGACTATGTACGTATTCGGGAGCAGCATGCCAATAAGAAAGCAGCGCCAACGATTTCATTGGCGGCTGCACGTAAGAATCGTGAGTTGATTGACTGGTCAACTTACATACCAGAGAAACCTAAATTCATCGGTCGCCGCATCTTTAAGAACTTTGCTTTGAGCGATATAGCTAAGTACATTGATTGGACGCCCTTCTTTCAGACCTGGGATTTGGCTGGAAAATTTCCCGCCATCCTTGATGATGAAGTAGTTGGGGTTGAGGCTCGCAAAGTATTTGAAGATGCAAAAGCATTGTTGGATAAATTGATTAAAGGTCAGTGGTTACAGGCTGACGCCGTAGTAGCTTTTTATCCAGCCAATACTATAGGTGACGATATCGTTCTCTATAGCGATGAAAAACGTGAACATCCTCTCTTTGTCTGGCATAACTTACGCCAACAAGCAGAGCGTCCCGTGGTAGATGGCGTGCGCCGTCCCAATCGCTGCTTGGCAGATTATGTTGCACCAAAAGATTCCGGAGTTGCTGATTACTTGGGTTGCTTTGCGGTAACAACTGGGCATGGTGTTGAAAAGAAGGTAGCTGAGTTTCAGGCTAAGCATGATGACTACAGCGCAATTATGTTGAAGGCTTTAGCGGATCGCTTGGCAGAAGCTTTTGCTGAGCTCATGCACCATCGAGTTCGTACCGATCTCTGGGGTTATGCGGCGGATGAGATCCTAACCAATGAACAAATGGTAAATGAAGAATACCGGGGTATTCGCCCAGCACCCGGCTATCCCGCATGCCCTGCCCATGAGGTGAAGGAAGACTTGTTGCGCGTAATTGGGTCGGAAGATATTGGCATGACCTTGACGGAATCCATGGCCATGAATCCTGCATCGAGTGTGAGCGGTTTTTACCTAGCCCACCCAGATGCACGCTACTTTAATGTAGGCAAAGTATCGGTCGATCAGGTGGAGGACTTAGCTAAACGACGCGGACAATCGGTTGATGACATCCGTCGTCAACTAGCTAGTTCAATTGACTAGGTGCCCATTACCGTTTATAGGATGAGCTTAAACGCCCCATAGCACAGGCTCATCCTTAGCTTTAGCCTGTTTCATTAATTCTAAGAAGGGGTAGGCTCTTTGCCCAAGCCGATCGGCTAATTTAGGCGAGTCCATGGCTTTATCACCCGATTCTTTGGTTTGAGCACGCTCATCTAAGTCTTTCAGAATGGCGGTCTCCAGGGTGGTAATCAGGCTTGGCAGCTGCTCTTTGGTGAGAATGCCTCTACGCTCTAAGGGGCGATCAAGAATATCAAATATCCGTTTAGTCAGATCAGCCAGCATAATGACATCTGGACCGGCTTTTGAACGAAATTGATAGATCATTCTCATAGCTTACCACCTGATAAACTCACTTATCTATGTTGTTAACTAATAAAAATCGTTTAATTGAAATGCTGAGTGATGCACTCCATGAGATTGCACAGGAACGAGGCCTAGGGGAGACCCCACAGCCCCGCCTAGAGCGCCCAAAGGCGTTTGATCATGGTGATGTGGCTTGCAATATTGCTCTTCAGCTTGCTAAGGCATGGAAGCTCAGCCCCAGAGATTTGGCACAAGCTCTGGTTGATCATTTGGAGCAACAGATAGGTTTTCGTAATCTGATTGCTTCCTGTGAAATTGCTGGCCCGGGATTTATTAATTTCCGGCTGAGTAATGCCGCTAAGACAACAGTTATTCAAGAGATACTTTCCGAGGGCGCTCACTTTGGCCAACTCACCCCAGGTACGGGCCCGGTAGCAACTGCCATGATTGAGTTTGTTTCTGCCAATCCAACTGGGCCGTTGCATGTGGGTCATGGTCGTCAAGCCGCTCTTGGCGATGCACTAGCTAATTTGTTGGCTACCCAGGGCATTAAAGTCCATCGTGAGTTTTATTACAACGATGCTGGTGTGCAGATCGCCAACCTTGCTTTGTCTGTTCAAGCCCGTCTAAATGAGTCAAAACCAGGCGATGCTACTTGGCCAGAGAATGCATATAACGGCGAATACATTGCGGAAATTGCAGAGGCATATAAAGCTTCTTCCCAGTATCGCAATGATTTAATGCCACCTGAAAAGATCGAAGCCATTCGTCAGTTTGCCGTGGCCTATTTACGCAACGAACAAGACATTGATTTAAAAACTTTTGGCGTTCAATTCGATTGTTATTACCTAGAATCCTCTTTATATAGCGATGGCAGTGTTGCCAAAATAGTTGAAGATTTAGAGAGTATCGGTAAAACCTATGAAGGTGATGGGGCATTGTGGCTAAAGACGACAGATGACGGTGATGATAAAGACCGTGTCATGCGTAAGTCTGATGGTAGTTTTACTTACTTTGTGCCTGATGTGGCCTATCACGCCAGCAAATGGCAGCGTGGCTTTGAGAAAGTCATTAATGTGCAGGGTAGTGATCACCACGGCACTATTGCGCGTGTCCGCTCAGGTCTGCAGGGCGTTGCTAAAAAGCGTGGCTGGGATATTCCTAAAACCTATCCCGAATATGTTTTGCACAAGATGGTCACTGTGATGCACCGTGGTGAGGAGGTAAAAATCTCCAAACGAGCAGGATCTTATGTCACGGTGCGCGACTTGGTTGAATGGTCCGGCGGGGTCACTCCAGATATGACGGCGGGAGAACGCGAGCTTTCATTGCAGCGTGGCCGTGACGCTGTTCGATTCTTTTTGATTTCTCGCAAGGCTGATACTGAGTTCGTATTTGATATTGACTTAGCTCTACAGCAAAATGATGAGAACCCTGTGTTCTATGTTCAATACGCTCATGCGCGAATTTGCTCCATCTTGACCCACTGGGGCGGAGAGCTTGCCGACCTAAAGTTAGCGGACCTCACGTTATTGCAAAGCAAAGCTTCTGATCATTTGTTGCGTCGTCTTGCTGAATACCCAGAAGTCTTGACTACTGCGGCTGCAGAGTTGGCCCCCCATGCTTTGGCGTTTTACTTGCGAGATTTAGCGGGCGACTTCCATGCCTTCTATAACGCTGATCGCGTGTTGGTTGATGATCTTGGGTTGAAATTAGCGCGCTTAGCTTTGCTCTCTGCTACTCGCCAAGTACTTGAAAATGGTTTAAAAGTGTTGGGTGTATCCGCACCCGCTAAGATGTAATGTGCGGTGCTGCAGTAAAACAAAAAAAGTGAACATGCGGGATGGGGATAAGATGAAAAAAATGAATCAAGAAACCAGCTTTATTCAGAATTCAGACACATCAAGTCCTGAGTATGGCGGCACAATTCTCGGTTTTATATTGGGTTTAGGCGTTGGTTTAGGCGTCGCTTTTCTGATTGCTTTTTACCTGTCAAAAAATACTCCTCAAGAGCGTCCTGGGGTAAGGGCATCTAATCTGCCATTAACCATTAAGTCTGCCCCAGCACAAGGCGAGCTAACGGCTCCATCAGAGTCTGTCGATTTGAACAAACCACTGCAAAGTAAGTTGCCTGCCTCCGCAGCGACTATAGCGGATCCCATCGGAGATGTGGCTAATGGCAAGAAACCTGCCGAGATGGCTTCGGCGCCAGCAGTCACGGTTAAATCTGACGCAATCTATTTTTTGCAAGTTGGTGCATTTGTTAAGCGACCTGATGCGGACGCACAGAAAGCCAGCCTAGCAATTCAAGGGATTCAGTCGCAGTTAAGTGAAGTAACAACCGATGGCAATACACTTTGGCGTGTTCGGGTAGGGCCATTCAACAGTATTGATGAAGGCAATTCTGTGCGGGACAAGCTAAATGGTATGGGCATTAAACCAACTGTAATTAAATCGAGCAAATCATGATTCCATTATCTAAAAAAGTTTTAACCTTTATTGCAATGCTGTTGCTTGCATTTTCATTCGCTGGAGTTACGGCCGCTCAGAGCTCGAAGATTGAGGAGGGCTTTGATTACCGAGTTCTTCCCGTGCCGCAGCCAGTAGAGGCTAAAGGAAAAGTAGAAGTCATTGAATTCTTTTGGTATGGCTGCCCACATTGCTATGACTTTGAGCCTGAGCTAAGTGCTTGGGTTAAGCGACAGCCTAAAGATGTAGTGTTTCGAAGGGTTCCAGTTGCATTTCGCGATGAATTCTTGCCTCATAGCCAGCTCTTCTATGCGCTGGAAGCTATGGGAAAAGGTGATTCGCTGAATGAAAAGGTGATGTATGCCATACATAAAGAGAATAAACACTTGATGACCGAGAGCGAGATCGCCGATTGGGTTGCTTCCCAGGGCATTGATCGAAATACTTTCTTGGCGACCTATCGCTCTTTTGCCGTAGTATCCAAGACAAGAGCTGCAAGACAGCTGGCTGATGCCTATCGTATTGATGGAGTTCCAACCATTGTGATGCAGGGTCGTTATGTCACATCCCCCTCAATCGCAGGCACTAAGGCCAAGACGCTTCTGGTGATGGATTATTTAGAGCAAAAGATCCGTAAAGATAAATATCAGTAGGTCTCAAGCCTTATTTAAATCCTGACGAAGCGGCGCACAATCCAAAAATAAAGCGGATAAGGTAGGATTCTGAGAAATTTCATAAATCTTGTAAATCGTTTGGGGAAGTGAATATCAAATTCCCCTTTTTGGATCCCGCTTAATATTTCATGGGCTGCTTGCTCTGAAGTAATTAATGCGGGCATCTCAAAATCATTCTGCGCTGTAGCTTCTGTAGCCACAAAGCCTGGTGAAATTAAGTGAACGCTAATACCCTTGGGTAGCAAATCGTAATATAGAGTTTCGCAAAAATTAATAATCGCCGCCTTGCTGGGGCCATAGGCCAAGGCTTTAGGAAGACCGCTGTAACCTGCGACACTACCGACAATCGCTATATGCCCCGAATGATTTTGGAGCATTTGAGGCAGGACTATGGCTACTGCTCGCATGGGTCCTAGGAGGTTAGCATCAATAGTTTTCTCAGCAATGCTGATTTCAAATTCATCCGCACGTATGGGGACATACATGCCGGAGACAAAAAGCAATACATCAAGGCAGCCCCAATTCTTGATAATTTCTTGATAAGCACTTTGCATTTGCTCCGCATGGGTGACATCAGCGGAGAGAACTAAGGTCTGGTTTGCTGGGGCTGTGCTAGCTAATTGAGTAAGCGGAGCAATGCGCCGACTAGATAGAGCCACTTGTGCACCAGCAGCTAGCAATGCTTTGCTACAAGCCTCCCCTATACCGCTAGATGCTCCAATGACCCAGACGCGCTTACCTGACCAGCTCCCTATGCCTAACTGATTCATGCTGCTAATGTACTGCGCAAGGGGGACTCTGGTTTATGGCTAAGAGTGAACTGAACAACATCGATATTCTTTTCTGCAAATCCTGCAGCGCAATACATGAGATAGAAATTCCAAAGTCGAACGAAGGCCTCATCAAAGCCTAGATGTGAAATTTCTTGGAGTTTGCTATTAAAGTTATCTCTCCAGAGGCATAGTGTTTTGGCATAGTCGGATCCAAAAGCAAATTCATCATCCACTTGCAGTCCAGCGCTTGCAGCTAAGGCTGCAAAACCTTTTCTTGAAGGTAGCATCCCCCCTGGAAATACATACTGCTGAATGAAATCCGTATTGTGTCGATACCGATCAAACAGCTCTTCTGCAATCACAATTGTCTGAATGCATGCCTTGCCCCCCGCCCTTAAGCAGTTAGCAATCATTTGAAAATATTCTGGCCAATGCTTTTCACCAACTGCTTCAAACATTTCAATGGAGGCAATACCATCAAACTGATGTTTACAGTCGCGATAATCTTGCAGGCGCACTTCAAATGCCTGAGGAGGTGATGCGGCAGCTTTTACATTCTGCAGTCGATTTTGGGTAAATGTCTGTTGTTCAGTAGACAAAGTAAGGCCGGTTACCTTGACACCACTAAGTAGAGCTTCTTCCATGAAACCGCCCCAGCCACAACCAATTTCCAGTAGGGAGTCATTCGGTTTTACCTGAATTGAATTGAGAATGCGGGTGATTTTGGCTCTTTGCGCATCTGCTAGGGATTGGCCTTCTCCTGCATTAAACCAGGCACTCGAATAACTCATGGTGGGATCGAGCCAGAGAGTGTAAAAAGCATTCCCAAGATCATAGTGGGCATGGATGTTTTTTTTGCTACCAGATTTAGAGTTGTCTCTCAGCCAATGCTTCAGGCGATAGATGAGGGACCCATACCAACTTCCATAAATAACCTTCTCCAGAATCGTACGATTCCGAATAGCTAATTCTAGAATATTTTTTAGATCGTTAGTATTCCATTCTCCTCGAATATAGCTTTCAGCAAAACCAATATCTCCATGTGATAGAACTTGTTTGAATACCGACCAATCTAATACCTGAATATCAGCGCGCAATGGATCGGTAGCCTTGCCAAATTCCTGAACCGTTCCATTTGGAAGGGTAATTTTTAAGTGGCCACTGCTTAATTTGGATAACAGGCCCAATATGGTTTCGGTTGCAATCCTGTGGGGCTGCGACTGAGACTCTTTTTTTCGAGAATGAGAAAAGTTAAGGCGAGACAGCAGTGATTGACCGGGGCGATTCATCGACTAACTTCAAATTTAGGTGGTGTTGGTTTTGTATGAAATGGTACACCCTTTAGCCAGAGTCTTAATGCCTGCCAGTGGATGCGCCCGATAACGCCTAGACTCATTAGGGGGTAACGCAAGAAGGCTAAGTACAGAGCCCTTTTAGTCAGGGGCTCACTCATCCCGCTAATGCTGGTATTAATCAGTGGCAGCCCATCCTCATGCAACTCAATGCGACACACGGTGTTTTTGCGCGATTGACTATCTTGGGGAAATAAAAAGCGAAAATGGTACTCACCACTTACATCGCAAAATGGCGAAACGTGAAACACTTTTTTACTTTTGAGAGTTTCACCGGAGCGCAAAACTTCACCGGAATCTTTATGAAGTAAATAGCAGTGACGTTCACCAAAGGTATTGTTTACTTCAGCCAGTACTGCTTGCACGCCACCATCGAGATTCGTGCAAATCCAAAAGCTTACGGGATTAAATACATAACCAAGAACTCTGGGAAAGGTTTGAAGCCAAATTTCCCCATTGATAGAATCAATACCATTCTCTGCTAATACTTGTTCAATCCACGCCAAGCTATCTGAATTACCAATGCCGTGATCTTTATCAAAGAATGAAAATAAACTGAATTGGTTGTCTCCAAGCCCATTTTTCTTGAGTAGTTTTGAATGCTTTTTTCGAGAGCGCATTGGTATGGATAGGGTGAAGACTCCATAACCAAAGATATTTTTCGCCGGACGAAAACGGCGATGTTTTACTACTCCGAAATTGATCGTCGCCTGATTCATTTATTGAGAGTCTTCAATCAAATCTAATTTCATTGGAGGGCGAATGTGCTCTAACAAGTCTTTAGCGGCTAATTCACCAGAACGCAGGCCATCTTCGTGAAATCCAAAACCTGTCCATGCACCGCAGTACCAGATGGAAGCATTCCCTTGAATAAGCGACAGTTCTTTTTGGGCTTGGATGGCCCGCATATCAAACACTGGGTGTGAGTAATGAATCTCTTGATGAACCAGTGCTGGATCTGGATCGGTTAAAGGGTTGAGGCTCAAAATAATCGGTATCTGTTTTAGTCCGTCTGGTAATGGCTGTAGTTGGTTAATGAAATAGTTAACGCTGACGTGTTGTTTCGCGGTAGGAGTATCACCAGATTTCGCAGTGTAATTCCAAGCTGCCCAGCAACGTTTCGTCTCTGGTAGAAAGCGCTTATCAGTATGCAAAATAGCGCGATTCTTTTGATACGGGATAGCGGCCAGAATATTTCGAGCATCTTGATTGATACCATGAACTAGATTTAGAGATTGATCGCTATGACAGGCCATTACTACTTCATCAAACCAACTCGAATCTGTAGCGCTAATCACTTCTACAGGAGACTTTCCATCAGAGCTTGCATTCACCCTAATGATGGCATTACGCGCTATTTTTACGTTGGCACTTTCTAGTTCGGCAACTAGGCGCTTGACATACTCACGTGAGCCACCGGTAACGGTAAGCCATTGAGGGCGATTCTTAATTTGCAATAAACCATGGTTATGGCAAAAGCGAACCATGGTTTGAATGGGAAATTCCACCATTTGCTCAATTGAGCAGGACCAGATTGCGCCGATCATAGGTAGGAAATAATTTTCTCTAAAGCTTTTGCTAAAACGATTGCGATTTAGAAAATCAGCAATACATTCATCTGGCTCTGCGTAGTCATGACCCGCTTGAATCTGGTCTTCCGCTAATTGGGTGGCAAGTCGATTAAAGCGCAGGATGTCGTAGGACATTCTCCAAAAGGAGGGGGATAGTAAGTTGGATCTTTGGCCAAAAAAAGAATTTAGATTATTACCAGCCCACTCAATTTTCTGATGACGCCTAGCTTTTTCACTAGCATCAATAGAAACTGAGAATGACATTTCTGATGGAGAGATCGGCACCTTTAATTCTTCAAAGAGGCGAACTAGGCGAGGATAGGTCTTTCGATTAAATACTAAAAAACCAGTATCTACCCCATGCGTTATGAGGCCCCGCTTAGTTTCCATAGTGAAATCAACGGTATTGCTATGCCCGCCAATGTGGCTACCAGCCTCAAAAACAGTGATCTCCAGATCTGGATCGTGTCTCAGGGCATAGGCACAGCCTAAGCCGGAAATTCCTGCGCCAATAATGGCCACTTTTTTCTTGATCACTGAATTTTTTCTCCTAAGAGCTTGTCGATCTCAGAAGTGACACTACTACTGGTGGGCTTGGTCATGCTGCCAAAAGAATCCACTACATTACCGTGCCGATCAATTAGATATTTGTAGAAATTCCACTTAGGGGTGGTATTAGTCTTGGCAATCAGCATTTTAAATAATGGGTTTGGATTATTCCCGCTCACAATGCTTTTGGCGAACATCGGAAATTTCACGTCATAAGTATTTTTGCAAAAGTCTGCGATTTCTTTATTGCTACCAGGCTCCTGTTGTCCAAAATCATTGGATGGAAAACCCAAGACAACAAAACCTTGATCTTTATATGTAGCGTATAGCTTCTCTAGACCTTCATACTGACTAGTGAATCCACAAAAACTAGCGGTATTAACGACCAGAATCACCTTTCCTTGGTACTGGCAAAGATTCTGTGGGGCCTCATCTTGCAGGCGGGCAAAGGTGTGGGAAAGGAGGGGGCTACAGCTAGTTGGACTTGTTACGGCAGCTAGGGTGATTTGAATAGTAAAGCCCAACAAAATCAAGGCTAACAGCCACTTAGTCAAAACACGAAACATATTGCACCTTTTAATAGGGGGTTGGGCAGAATTACCCAAGTCTAAGACATTCTGACGATTCTCGTCGACCGCCATGTAATGCTATTAATATTGAGCCATGACTTCCTTGCCATTACCCTCATTTGAATCTAAAGTTTGCTCGCCAACTGAATTAATCACTCGGATCGCTAAGCTCCCTAGACCCTTAGTCTTTACTAACGGCGTCTTTGATATCCTCCATCGCGGCCATGCCAGCTATCTTGCCCAAGCTAGAGAGCTGGGTGCAAGTCTAGTGGTTGGCGTGAACTCTGATGCATCAGTCAGGATGCTGGGAAAAGGAGATGATCGACCCATTAATATTGAGGCAGACCGTCAAGCTTTATTGGCCGCCTTAAGTAGCGTAGATCTAGTGGTGCTGTTTACTGAGAAAACTCCTGTCAATCTAATTGGGCAAATTCATCCAGATATCTATGTCAAGGGCGGTGATTATGAAATCGACACTTTAGAAGAGGCTCGTTTAGTTAAAACTTGGGGCGGTAAAGCAATTGCCATCCCATTTTTATATGAACGTTCGACTACGACTTTATTGGGAAAGATTCGCTCTTAAAGGTTTTGCAATAGCCAGGCCCAAAGACCACGCAATACCAGACCCTCAATAGGTTCTACTGGCAGTGTCTGTAGCAATACAAGTCGATTCAGTTCGCTCGCCAGAATTTTTGAATTGCCACCGTCAAGCCAAATTCGCTCGATGGGATGATGCAGATCTTTTGCCAGATGTACTGCACGTAATATTGCTCCAATCTGGGCTGCATCGCACCCACCAATAATTGCATCATTGGTATTGACACCAAAGCCTGCCTGACTGGTTGGCATAGCTTCTCGTACCGCTAATGGTAGTTGGGCTGTATGACTTTGTAGGGTTTCTTGCATCATGCCTAAACCAGGCAAAATCCAGCCGCCATAATGTAGGCCATTACTACCCAGCATATCAATCGTAGTCGCTGTACCCGCATTCACAATGAGAGTATTGGTATTTGATAGTGCTCTGGCGCCAATGATTGCAGCCCAGCGATCAGCACCTAAGCTGTTGGTACTTTGATATAGCGTACTAACACCGTTATAAGGGCTATTCCCGCTAAGTTGCCCCCAGGACACATCTTGCCATTGGGGAAAAAGTGTTTTCAGGTGCACCACGGCACTATCACCAGCTACACAACAAAAAGCAATTGCATCGGGTTTGGGCAGAGTTTTTGCAATGTAATCGGAAAGCTCTGCGCGTAGCTCGCAAGATTTCAGCGCCGAACTATTAATCGACCCAGAATAGGCCCATAACTTTTTATTTCGATCGGAGGGGTTTTGCGTTGATTCAACAGCGGCCCACTTCAGACGGGTGTTGCCTACATCAAATAATAAATAGAGACTCATGATTGAGTCCGTAAAGAAACATCGCCTGCATGTACTGTAATCATTTTTTCATCTTGCCTGATTATTAATGCTCCGCTTTGATCTACGCCTTCTGAAATACCAAAAATCGATTCCTTGCCACCGCCAGAGACGCAGACAAGTTGTCCCTGAAAAGCATCCCAGCGTTCCCAGGAATGCTGGAAGTGGCTAAAACCGTGGAGAGCAAAGTCTGTTAAGTGCTTTTTAAAAGACTCAATCAGTTCAAGCCATACACAATCAATATCTGGCAGCGCTGTCTGATCGGAAATTAGTTGATCTAATGCGCTTACTTTGAGGTTGACTTCATGATTTAGACTTTTCTCAATGGCTTGGGGGTTCTGTAGATTAATTCCCACACCAATGATCATCCAGGTAGGCGTACTGGAGTTTGCTTGCCCCCCTTCAATGAGGATTCCACCAAGCTTGGCATTGTTGAGTAAGAGATCATTAGGCCATTTTAAACGCAGACCTTGTGCGTATAAATCCGCTTCGCTGAGATTGAGGGCCGTGGCTAACCCGGCGATGACTGCCAAGCCAATGACTAAACTAAGCCCACTTAATTCAGCGGGTCGTTGCTTGAAAGGGTATGCCAAAGAGAAGCAGATTGTATCTTTGGGGTTGGCAAGCCAGACTCTTCCAGCCCTGCCTTTGCCAGCAGTTTGCTTGTATGCAATTCTGGCAACAGGCTCTATTAACGCACCAACGCGCCAACGCGCCAACAAATCATCATTTGTTGATCTCGTTTCAGCTACTCGCTCAAGTATGCAATTCCAGCTCATTTCGACATTGTAGAAAGGTCTGACCTAGAATTGGGGGATGCATCAGGAAGATCAGCGCCCTCGGAAGTTTATTTGGCCTCTCCAAGCCATGCCTTTGGCTCGGGCCATCAGTCTTAGCTATGCGCTACTTATTATTTATGTGAGCCTGAACCCTTTTGATTTTGATCTTCAGAATGGCATTTCTCCTTGGGCTTGGTTAAATGCTCCCTTACCCCGTTTTTTTACCTTATTTGATGTTTTGGTCAATATCCTGGCGTATATTCCCCTGGGCTTTTTGATTGTGTTTGCTTCTTATCCCCGTTGGCGTAATTTCTTAGCCCTAGCCATTGCTCTAGGCCTTAGTGCCATGCTGGCTTTTAGCGTGGAGTCCTTGCAGAGCTGGCTTCCTACGCGTATTCCCAGTCAGATGGATTGGTGGGCCAATATCTTGGGTGGTTTATTAGGCGCCTTATTGGCTATTCCTTTGGGGCCCCAATGGCTATCAGGAAGCGCTATTCGTCGTCGCTTTGATCAGTGGTTTGGTTTGAACTGGGCCGCATGCGCATTATTTTTATTGTTTCCGTGGTCTCAAATCTATCCACAGAGCTCTTGGTTGGGAACTGGGGTTTGGGGAAACTCGATTTTTGGCCCTATAGATTGGGGTACTACGGTCGTTAATCACCTTGCTCAAGAAACGGTTATTACCGCACTATGTTGGCTTGGTACCGCCCTTTTGCTGTCTTTAGGCATGCGTGCCAAAGCACCGCAATGGAAGGTATTAAATGGTTTGCTTTGTAGCACGGTCCTCATCAAAATGATCTTTACGGCACTTCAATTTGGAGGTGAGTTTAGTTTCCTTTGGCTTACTGCTGGGGCAATTTGGGGCATGCTTTTGGGAAGCATTTTATTGCGATGGGCACTGCGTTTATCTGGAAGAGTTAAATTTTGCTTGGCGCTCGGGTGTCTTATTGGCGCTACTATAGCCATTAATCTATTGCCCGATAATCCCTATTTTGTCTTGACTATGCGCCATTGGTATCAGGGGCGTTTGGTGCACTTTAATGAACTCATGCAATGGGTTTCAGTAGTATGGTTGCCATTGGCCCTAGTTTGGATCGTTCGCGATACTTTCACTTTTAAACTAAAACCCTGACTGTTAGATCTATGAGCTTTAAATACCATGTATTTTTTTGTCTGAATGAACGCAGCAACGGAGAAAACTGCTGCCATCAACACAATGCATTTGCAATGTTTGAATATGCAAAAAGTCGTGTAAAAGAATTGGGTCTTGCGGGGCCAGGAAAAATTCGAATCAACAAGGCAGGCTGTTTAGATCGCTGTGCCGATGGCCCTGTTCTAGTGATTTACCCAGAAGGTATTTGGTATACATTTATTGATATCGAAGATATTGAAGAAATTATTCAATCTCATTTAATTCAAGGGCGTTCAGTATCGCGTCTGCAGTTGGCTTAATCTGATTTTAGAAAGTGCACCCCATGAATAGCGGTACAAAATTAATGAATATTAATGGCATTGTCGGTCAGATTGAAATGTCCATAGATCTTCCTGATGAATTAAAAAATAATTCTGATTTTGTCGTTCGAGGCCTGGCTCTAGTTGCTCATCCGCATCCTTTAAAGGGAGGCACGAAGGATAACAAGGTGGTGCAAACCATAGCGCGAGCATTTAACCATTTGGGGTATGTCAGCGTACGGCCTAACTTTCGTGGAGTGGGTGCAACCGAAGGCACTCATAACGATGGTGTTGGTGAAATGGAAGATTTACTGCTGGTGACCGACTGGATGCGGACACCTTCCAGTTGGATGCATTTTGAGGGAACGAAACATCAATCTTGGATTGGCTCTGCGAATGCATTGCCATTGGTAGTTTCAGGATTTTCATTTGGCAGTTTTGTTGGTACTCACTTAGTTCAACGTTTGGCTGATTTAGGGCGACCTGCAGAGCGCTTAGTGATGGTGGGTAGTGCGGCAGGCAAGTGGGCGTTGGCACCAGTGCCTGCAGACACCATTTTGATACACGGTGAGGTCGATGAGACCATCCCTCTCATTGATGTTTTAGATTGGGCACGGCCACAAGAGTTAACGGTTCAAGTTGTGCCGGGCGCAGAGCACTTTTTTCATCGAAAACTCCATTGCATCCGAAGCATTATTGCTGGTGCTTGGTTGGGTATGCCGGATCATCGTCAGCATTAAAGAAGCATTAATAAAAAAGATGAGCAAAAAACAAAAGGAAAATATTTAAATGATGGCCGAAAAAAAATCTCTGATTGAATACCCGTCTGAATTTCCCATTAAGGTGATGGGAAAATCTAATCCAGAGTATTTGCCCGCAATCTTGCATATTGCTCATCAATTTGATCCTACATTTGATGAGAGTAAGGTTGAGCAAAGACCTTCTAAGGACGGAAATTACTTGGGCATCACATTGCCGATTACCGCAACTAGTCGCGAGCAATTGGATGAGCTCTATCGAACTCTATCTACGCATCCATTGGTAAGTGTTGTCCTGTAATCCCAATTAATGACAATTTTAGTAAATCATCTTGGGCTGTCTAGCTATGAGTCTACCTATGAAGCTATGCGTATATTTACTCAGGAGCGCACAAGTGAGACTCCTGATGAGATTTGGGTTTTAGAGCACCCCCCTGTTTTTACTTTAGGCCTGGCTGGAGATGCGGGAAATTTACATTCCCCCAGCAAGCACATTCCATTGGTACAGGTTGATCGTGGTGGTGAAATTACTTATCACGGGCCGGGGCAGATAGTGATCTACCTTTTGTTAGATTTACGGAGACGGGGATTATTTGTAAAAGAACTCGTGATTCGTATAGAGCAATCTCTAATTGATACCTTGGCTGATTTTGGTTTGCAGGCTGAAAGGCACCCTGGAGCACCTGGGATTTATATTTCAGTGCAGGATGGGATAGCTGGGAGCTTCTTGGGAGCAAAGATCGCAGCATTAGGTTTAAAGGTCTCCAGAGGCTGTTCTTATCATGGTCTAGCCCTTAATGTCGCTACGGATTTAGATGCTTTTTCCCGTATCCACCCTTGCGGATATGAGGGGCTGAAAACGATAGATATGCAAACCCTTGGGATCGGGGACAATATGGAGATTATTAGCCAAACGCTTATAGGCCATTTGCAAAAGCAATTGATTCGATCATGACCATAGACAAAACAGATGCTGATATCAGCGCCACCCCCGCCATTGAGGCTCGTCAAGATATTCATTACGACGCTTCACGCAAACAGAAGTCGAGCGAGAAAACTGCTCGCATTCCCATCAAAATCATTCCTCTGGAGCAAATACTCAAAAAGCCAGATTGGATCCGTGTCAAGGCCGCCTCTGGCAACTCTCGTTTCTCGGAAATTAAAAAGATTTTGCGTGAGAATGAATTAGTCACCGTTTGTGAAGAGGCGAGTTGTCCAAATATTGGTGAATGCTTTGGTAAGGGCACTGCTACCTTCATGATTATGGGTGATAAATGTACCCGTCGCTGCCCATTCTGTGATGTGGGCCATGGCCGTCCAGATCCATTGGATGAAAAGGAGCCCGGTAATTTAGCTCGCACTATAGCCGCCCTGAAACTAAATTATGTAGTGATCACTAGTGTTGACCGTGATGACCTGCGTGATGGCGGCGCAATGCACTACGTAGATTGTATTTCGCAATCTAGAGCACTTTCTCCAAATACGCGCATTGAAGTGTTGGTCCCAGATTTTCGTGGTCGCTTGGATAAGGCATTAGATATTTTTTCAAAGCATGCGCCTGCTGGCCTGCCCGATGTAATGAACCACAATTTAGAAACTGTACCCCGTTTATATAAACAGGCGCGCCCTGGTGCAGATTACGCCCACTCTCTAAAATTGTTAAAGGATTTCAAAGTGCTCTTTCCCCATATTGCGACCAAGAGTGGTTTGATGGTTGGCTTAGGCGAAACGGATGAAGAGATTTTGGAGGTGATGCGGGATATGCGCGCTCACAATATTGATATGCTAACTATTGGGCAATATTTAGCGCCATCAGGTCACCATCTGCCTGTGCAGCGCTATGTTCACCCCGATGTTTTTAAGCAGTTTGAAAAAGAAGCTTATGCCATGGGCTTCTCGCATGCTGCGGTTGGTGCCATGGTGCGCTCTAGTTATCATGCTGACCAGCAAGCCCATGATGCAGGTGTTGTTGTGAAGTAATACAAGTAAGTGATAGTTCACATAAGTAACTGATAGTTAGACACTAAACCATTGTGAGCTAGCGGTGTAGTCATGGATAAACAAATCTGGACAAGTCACCAGCAGATCAAAAGTGATGAGCTATTGTCAGGTTGGATAGCTAGAATTGCTGCAAATAGTGCAATGACACTTGAGCGCTTTCTTGACTGCGCAGCGGGGCTGCAGGCATTTAACTTGAGGGAAATTGATCATTCGCCTCATGACCATTTTCTAGAAATGCTGTCGAAAAAAACGGGAATTTCTTTTGATCGCATAAAAGCAGCATCATTTTTGGATGACGAAGGTTACGCATACGAGCATCTTTGTAAGTATCGATATTTTTATTTACGTTCAAAGCCACTAAATTCATCCAGCCACAGAAATGACACTCCATACTGTCCAGAGTGCATGGCTTCAGATGAGGAACCCTACTATCGCAGATGCTGGATGTACGATTTTTACACAATATGTTCCGCGCACAAGAGGCTTCTAAGTACCCAGTGCCCCCATTGCAATATGACATACAGCTACTCATTTTCAGAGAGAGGGCTTCCTGGGGTTAGAAGGAGTCCGATTACCGTCTGCTGGTATTGCAAGATGGATGTTCGAGATATTGATTTTAGAAATGAGGGGAAAAATAATGCAATTGAGTTACTTGATGAATGTATCTCAATGCAAAATTTTCTAATAAAGGGTATTGCTCTTGGCTGTTTTGATTTTCATAGTCATGGACAAGTTCATTCTGAAGCCTTCTTTGATGTATTGCGCCATTTAAAGGAAAATGTAGTAGAGGTTTTCAGAAATGGAGAGCTTGTAGGGAGGGTATTGGCAATGCCCGAACTAAATAAGATAAGCCAAGATTTTAGCGGGGTCTATCGATTCTCTGAGGAGCCAAGAGGCCGCATGATGATTTTATATGTGGCCTTTAAATTAACCGAGCGATGGCCACTTGTGTTGCAATCTTATGCCAAGATAACTGGAATAAAAGACAGGGAGTTATTTCGGGGGCTTTTTAGGTCGTCATGGTTTGGGTTGGTGCCATACCCGATTGAAGTTGGGTCCCCTTTCAGATTTATTATGTGTGCCGATGAATTTAAGAGTGCTGAAAAAGTTTTAGAGGGAAAGCTGGGGCGATGCGTTTATTCGGAAGAGGTTGAGTATTTTGTTCAAAAAGGTTCGGTCGATATAGACCGGAAATTAGGCGATCTACCCTGCCTTCTTTGGGCTGGACAAAGGGCACTTGATCCCAAAATTAGGTCTTTAAGGCGGCATATGGCAGGCTACTTCATTGATGAAATTTACGACCGTTGGTTGGAAGAGGGGTTGCCGGGTATGCCGAACCGAAAATATGATTGGTAGCTGCGTTCCTGAGGTTTAGATACAGCGCGAATCGGAAAATCTTTTTCAATCATAAAATACTGTTTTTATATACAGTATTTTATTGACTCTGGGAATAAAATAAGACATAATGTCCTGTAAATAACCTGGAGATACGCATGAATTGCCCTGCACCTGATTTGGCCGTCCTTTTAGCTGAGGCAAGGAGACATCACTCTCAAAAAGAAATTGCGAAATTGTTAAATCGAAGCACTAAAACAATTTCTAGGTGGGAGCATGGTGAATGCCCAATAGATCCCAATGTTGTTTTAATGCTAAATGATCTACTGGGTGGCAACAAAACAATCACACCGGATGCAGGGTCGGACTTCACATTTATTGACCTTTTTGCGGGTATAGGCGGAATTCGGAAGGGATTTGAGTCTCAAGGCGGCAAGTGTGTATTTACTAGCGAATGGGATCCTTACTCACAAAAAACATATAAAGCCAATTTTCCAAATGATGAGCATTCAATCTTCGGTGATATTACTCAGATTGCAGATCCAGAGATGGAGATACCTGATCATGATGTTTTGTTGGCCGGCTTTCCTTGTCAGCCATTCTCTATAGCGGGGGTTTCTAAGAAAAACTCATTGGGACTGCCGCATGGGTTTGAGTGCACAACACAAGGCACATTATTTTTTGATGTTCAAAGAATAATTGCCGCCAAAAAACCCAAAGCTTTTCTTTTGGAGAATGTTAAAAACCTAATAAGCCACGACAAGGGCCGTACTTTTCGAGTAATTTTAGATGTGCTTCAGAATCAACTTGGGTATGACGTTACCTACAAGGTTATTGACGGGAAGCATTTTGTCCCACAGCATCGCGAAAGACTATTAATAGTAGGATTCAAGAGGGATGTTGGTTTTAGGGGTCACGTAGGTGATTCTTGGAAAAATATTCAACTCCCAAATCTTAGTGAGGGACCCAAGCTCTCAGCCATACTCCATGCTGAAGGTGATCAGGAAATTGTGGTCGATGGGGGAAGGTATGCGGATAAGAAGGGAAAGGCCCACTCCAAGTACATTTTGTCGAATAATTTGTGGGGGTATTTGCAAGCATATGCTCAAAAACACCGTGAAGCTGGGAATGGATTTGGATTTGGGTTGGTAACCCCTGCCGATACATCTCGCACCTTATCTGCCCGATATTACAAAGACGGCTCCGAAATTCTAATAAAAAGAGGTACAACCGGAAATCCAAGGAGATTAACGCCAAGAGAGTGCGCTCGGCTAATGGGGTATGCCGATGACTTTCAGATTCCAGTATCAGACACAAGGGCCTATAAGCAATTTGGTAACTCAGTCGTGGTACCTCTAATTTCTTATGTAGCAGGCCTAATGAAGCCTTATATCCTAGAGGCAAAGCTCCAAAATATATAAAACTGATAAAGATATGTAGGGGGCCTGTAGTATAAGGGCATGAAACAAGGCTATCTATCTGAGTACTTTAAGGGTGTTGCTGTTAAGCGGCTCTCAAGGGTGGAGGCACATCCAGAAGCCTCTCATCAACACGAATTTAATGGGGTTAGGCAGCTAGAGAGCCTCTTGGGCCCCGCTATCCCAAGGCGAAAGTTTGACGCCACCTTTTTATATTTAAATGATGACGATCCCGATCCCATTGAGGCGGCCGGGTGGGTTACTTGGTACGATGCTCGCGAAAATCATGCGGTTAGGTCTGAAAATAGGCTGTATTTCCCCTCAACATTTGTTTCTCAAAATGCAAATGAAGGTGATTTACTGCTAATTGCTAGAAAGCCGGATGAGTCTTTGCTGGTAATTATTGCAGAGGCCCACTCAACGATTGAGAATCAATTGCTATGGCTTATGGGTGAATCTGCGGAAATACATCCCGGATTTTCCGTGAAGGGCGAAATTGAAAATGATCAGATCAAGGTTGATTTTTTAAGTCGCATAATCCTTGAGCAAGTTGGAGTTGAGGCGGGTGAGACGGATGAAAATTTATTGGAGCAAATGCTTGAGAGATTCGATGGACGGTTCCCTTCAACTGCTGCATTGTCAAAATATGTTCATGAGGTATTGCCGTTAAACCCCCTAGACGACCCAGACGGAACATTGGTTGCATGGTATGAAAAAGAATTCATTTTATTTAGAACGCTAGAAGAGCATTTTCTAAGTCCAAAAATTCAAGGCGGATTTCAATCTGTTTCCGATTTCCTGGACTTATCGCTGAGTGTGCAAAATAGACGAAAGTCTCGGGCTGGAAGCGCATTGCAAAATCATCTTTCTCCGATTTTTCAAAAGTATGACTTGAAATTTGATGCTCAAGCAACTACTGAGCATAAGCATAAGCCCGACTTTTTATTCCCTGGTGAGCTTGAATATCATGACCCCCTTTTCCCGCAAACCAATCTTTTAATGCTGGGGGCAAAAACATCCTGCAAGGATCGTTGGCGTCAGGTGCTTGCTGAAGCTGCAAAAATTCCGCACAAACATTTATGCACTTTTGAGAGTGGAATTTCAGAAAATCAAACAGATCAGATGATTTCTCATGGATTGCAACTTGTAATCCCCAGGCAGTACCATCAAACTTACAACGAGAAGCAGCAATTATGGTTGCTTGGTCTGGGTGATTTTATTAAGCATGTGAAATCAACTCAAGGTACAGCATCCCCTACTATTTAATAGTGTTTGAGCTCTCAAGAATCGGCTCTCGTATTTATGGCTTAGGCCTTAAAAGCCAGTAACTAAACATAATTCGATTAATCTTAAATGTGGAATAAATTATGAGCATTGCACCACGCGGTATGAGCGTACAGGAAGCCTACCGACTTTATCGCGATGATAAGCTGATGGTAAACAGGAAATACCAAAGAAAACTTGTATGGACCTTAAAAGAAAAGCAAAGCTTAATTGATAGCATCTTAAGGGACTTTCCTATTCCACTTATTCTTTTTGCCGAAAAGGTAAATGGAGGCATCCAGTCTTATGAAATTATTGATGGGATGCAGCGGTTAAATGCAATTTTTGGATTTATTGAGCATGAGTTTGAAATGCAAGGAAGATACTTTGACGTTGCAGAGTTTGCAAGGGCAAAGCAGGCGGCAGAGACTGGTCATTTTGAATTAACCAAATCTTTATCTTTGATTGAGCCAGCTACTTGCGCAGATTTTCTTGATTATCAGTTAGCTGTCACAATCTTCCCCTCAGTTGGTGACGAGCAGGTTACCGAGGTATTTGGCCGAATCAATTCAGGCGGGCAGCAGCTTAGCTGGCAAGAGAAGCGACAAGCTGGCAGGATTAATGAATTTTCAACGCTAATCAGGCGGCTTGCCTCTGAAATTAGAGGTGATGCCTCAAAAGAAATTCTCACACTATCTAGCATGCCAGAAATTAGTATTGATACTGCCAGACGAAGCTTGGGATATTCGTTAAAGGCCGAAGAAATATTTTGGTGCAAGCAAGGCGTTCTCTGGACAAAGCAATTAAGAGAGAGTGAAGATGAGGAAATACTTGCGGACATATGTGCGTCCATCCTGCTTGATGCCCCCATCGCAAGAAGTCGTGAGTTGCTCGATCGTATTTATGATATTACCTCTGATGATCATGCTGAGATAGCGCGAAAACTGATTTCTTATGGCGCCGACAAGTTATATGAGGAGGTGAAAGCAACTTTGTCCGTCCTTCGCGAGGTAATTGAAAGTTACAACGATGGTGATAATGCTTTGCGTTCCGCCATTAATCCCGGATCAACAAATCCTATAAAAGCTTCATTCTTTGCTTTATTTATGGCATTTTTCGATTTAGTGATTAAGGAGGAAAAAACACCTTCTGAATCCGATCAAATAATGAAAGCTATAGAGGGGCTGCAGGCAGATATGATTGCGACCGCTAAGTATGCAAAGGCTGAAGATCGCACTAAAAATATAGATAAAACAAAAGGCTTAATTCAACGCTTCTTTGTAAAAAAAGATCCATCAATGCTGCGACATGGCGCAGGGCTAGCCATTGATTTTGAAAATTCACTCCGCCGCTCAAAAATAGAGTCTGGGCGGTATGAGTGTAAGCAGGGACTTGTTGGTCTTGATGAAAAACGAATATTTGATAAGGGCATGGAGTCAAAATTATTGGAGACAATATGTGCGATTGCAAATATTGGCCCAGATGCCGATGGGTTTATTTTCATCGGCGTTGCTGATAAAGATGCGGATGCCCAGAGAATTAAACTACTTGATGGAGTTGACCCAATAGCTGTTGGTTCGCGCTGGGTCGTGGGAATTGATCGTGAGTTAGCTTTTCTAAAGATCGATTTAGACGGATATGTCAGAAAGGTGGCTGGATTTGTTAGCGGGTCAAATCTGTCGGAAACCCTTAAGCATCAAGTGTCGGCGCAAATTGATATTGTTAGTTATAGAAGCCGATCTGTTATTCGCATTAGGGTGCCCCAGCAAAAAGACGTTTCCTTTCTTGGGGAGAAGTCCTTTATTCGTGAGGGATCATCCACTGTAGCAGTCGAAGGAAGAAAGTTGTTGGCTGTGAGTGAGCTGTTTAAGTAGGCTAAAAATGTCAAATACACTTTGTCCGTATTTGGTGCGCCCGCTTGCTGACTGTTCAGAGGTTAATGGAGAGCATATTTTGCCTTCTGCATTTGGTACGCCAGATAATTTCACTATTCAGGCAGATGCATTTGAAAATCAACGCATTAATTTTGAATTAGATGCGCCAACTATTAATATGACTGCGTTAAAAATGATCGCAGTAAGTCAAGGCGTGAAATCCAGATCTGGCGATGTCGAGCTAAAAATAATAGGAGTAATCGATGAAACGGGCGAAGAGGTAAATTCAATTTTTTCAAGCGATGGGTTTAAGGCAACATTTAGAAATCCGGTCGAGATGGATGAAAAAACTCATAAAGTTAGGCTTGTTAAGGGCATGGGTGAGGATGCAATGCGCAGGGCAGAAGCCATAAAAGCTGCTTATGAAAGCAAAGGCTTCTCAGTTGAAATTGGTAACGCAACGACCATTTCACATCCAACCATTGGGCATAATCTAGATTTAGATTTAAACCTACTCAATAGGATGATGGTTAAGGCCGGATACCTTATGACTGTCCGACTATTTGGAGACAGTGCGATTATAGGTAAAAGTGGATCAATTTATCGTAGCGCCCTTATGGCCAAGGATATTCAGGCGATAGCTTGTACGGGCATTGGGGGTAAATTTGACTCTCAGATGCCATGGTTTTTGCCAAAGCCACGGACAGTGGGGCATACCCTAGCCTGTTTTATGTTGGGGAAGACTGTCGTTTCCTCGGTAACGCTCTTTGGAATATTTCACGCATATTTCATTACACCATCAGATGGAATTGCTGGATCCGATTTAGACGGAGAGGTTATTTATATTGACCCAGCCACTTCTAAGTTATCCAGTACGCCTTATTTCGAGAGTGTAATTGATCTAGTAAATCGATTTCAAGAGGACGTACATCCCAATAATTAACCGGCTATTTTAGGGGATTTTCATAGTTGGCCCGGCAAGGTTTTCCTCCAATCTTTGCAGCCATCAATAATTTGCATATACCAGAGAGGCATTGAGTCAAAATCCTTCTTTAAAAAATTATAGCGAATTGCTTTGTTTCTCCATGCATCAGCAATGATCGAGCTGGGATCGGTCATCACTTGCATTCCAAGCTGCAATATATGATGACGCTCAGTGAAATTTCGCTCTTCTAGGCAAATCCTTCCGGCCTGCATGGCTACGAATGGCGCATTGATTTGATTTGATAAGTATCCGTGGAAATGATTGTGCTTTGATGTCGCTGTAATTAGTTTGCAGATATGGTGAAGTACATTGTAAAAATTTAGATCAAATTGATTTTCACCTTCACCCTCAAAAGTCTCTGCGCATTGATAAGTAAGATCTTGAATGAACTCGGTATAAAACTTTGGTGGCTCAGAATTTATATTTCTTAGGTCAAAATTACATTGATGGCAGCAAGTGATGCTATTTCCTGCGTAGGATCCATATTTGCCTTGATCATTTCGATGAAAGGCTACTCCAGTGCCGCAGCTTGGGCAATGATCACAAAGTTTGACTTTATGAATAGAGCAAACCGTATAAAGAGCTAGTCTCCATCGTTTTCTAAAATATGGCTCCTCATCATCTTGTAGGCAAAGTGGGCAAAACTGAATTCCAAATCCCAAGTATTTCCTATGCCATAGCTCTAAAGGAAGAACCCATTGCTGGATCCCACTTCTTCTGATCTTATTAAATAGAAGGTTCTGATAGGATGAAATTGTTGTCTCAGCCACCCGCAGGACTGAAGTGCCCGTTCGCTTACTTAATCTGCTGAGTAACCATGGTGGAGCTAGGCGATCAATATCTCGGTTCCAGAGTTGATTTTGCTTCCCAAACACTTGATCGCAAAAAGTTTGAATTTTTAGGTGATGACCATGAGCAATTCTGAGTAACCAGCAAGAAAGAAGCTCATCTGGAAGTGGGCTAAGATGACAGGGCCATAGTTCAAGTTGATGTGATTCCATAATTTTGTGATGGAGTGGGTAGGTGCTTTCTTTTGGAAGGTGCGGTCCACCGTATTTTGCTTAAGGTATTCATAGTGATTTTTTCATCACCAGACCTTATGGCATGAATTGCCGACCTTTTAATAATTTCATGAATTTCTCCAATAACGCCCTCACTCATCAGAAAAATCGCCCTAGATATTTCTGTATCTTTAAGATTTGAAGCAAGTTTTAGCGGTGTTCTGCGCTCTAAAGTATTGAGTAGGGATAAAAACTCCCCATCAAATTTCCATCTTTGTAAAAATTGAGGCTCAAAGCGATTTGATAATTGGGGGTCAATATTGAATGCGTTGATCGCCTCCTCTACCCCTGCTGCGATGATTGATATTTTTAAGATATTACTCATGCTCTTAAGCGTATTGCGGAACTCTCTTTGCTTAACTTGCCCTCCTGCAATTAAATGATGAACTTCATCAATCATTAGCACTTGCAATTTAACCTTCTTGAGCATGGAAAATAAAATGACTTCCTTGTCCCGTATGGGCATCCTTGGGGGTAAAGGTTGATTGATTGCCAGAAAAATGCGATCAAAGAAATTACCTATGTCAGGTGAGCTTGGGGCTTCAACGAGAATTAACTTAAATATCGTATAGTCTCCATCCCGATTTTCATCGGGCGGATTCATGCTTAAAAACCGTTTTAGAAGCTGTGACTTGCCATTATTGGTAGGGCCAATTAATAACATATTAGGCATTCGATCAATGCGGGGATAGTTCAGAATTTCCTGCATGTGCGTTAGAGTTTCTTTAGCCTTGGTATAAGGAATCCAAAATCCACTTTGAATGGCTTGAATTCGCACATCATTTGGCACGACCAATAGGGCTTTGGCAACATTATTAAGGTGGGTGCATGATGCGGGCATGACTAATACTCATCCTCAAAATAAGATGTTGAGCTTGAGTTATATCCTCGAATTTCTGGCGTATTAGAGGGGGTGAGGGTTTCCTGTGTTTTTGGAAGAACCTTATTTTTATTTTCTTTTGCCTTTGTGTTTTGAAGTCGCTTTTCATGGTTTTTGCGAGCAACTTTTGTTTTCAATAACGATTGGGATTCAATTTCCCTTTGTTGCCCTATGTATTCAAAAATAATTGATTCATCCGTCTTAGCTTTTGAGCCTGTCTTGCCAAGCGCCTTACGTGCGAGCTTTAGCTCCTGTAGGCTAACAGGAGGAAGGCTGGAATCTCTGTATGGAACGATGAAATAGCCTTGGCTAGTTGGATCAAAGAAGTATATTTGACTGATATCTCTTGGGTCTCGTCTAAATTTAAACAACCGGCTAGCCTTGGGGTTTGTCTCATCCGCGGCCCCGACCCATGGCCTTAAAACATCTGCAAAATAATATATGTCATCGATTACAACCCCATAGGGTTGAATGGTTCGTTCGACATATGGCATAAAGTCTAATTGCAGCTTTTCGACATCAAGTCTTCTATTGGGGAGGCCGCGAGCCGGCTTCCCGTTACCACCCAAAAGGCCTTCTTGGTATTTTGCGAGTGGACTCATCCCAATGCTGCTATGAATTCGATGATTATATTTAGCAATAAATAGTACAAGCCACTTTTCTAGTTCCTTTAATGTCAAGGTTGCACGATCTTCAGACTTGTACTCACCCCGCTCTTTTGGGTTGGAGAATGTCGCGCCTGAAAGAGTGGTCAGTTCTGTTGCTAATGTTCCCATCAGTCTTTCAATATGGCCGCCGTAATGAGGTGTTTTTACAGGGCGCAGCATAAGATCAATATCGTATTCATCGCAGCCAGTTTTGAGCATATTGCCGCGAAATTCTTTTGCATTATCTAAATGAATGATGCCCATTACCCCCCAGCATGGCCATTTAACATTCTCTAGTCCGATTTCTTTTAGCCACCCCTCTTTTGGCAAAATTGCATGGGAAATGCACATTCCCGCCGATAGTGCTGAGGGGGAATCTAAGGTGAGGTAGTGCCCTTGAATAACCCTGCTATTTACATCAATGGCTAAAGTTATCCATGGACGACCTATAGATTTTCTTGCGACTTCATCAACCACCATTACGTCAACTTTTGTATGGTCAATTTGAGTCATGGCAAGGGGCCAATTTGCATCCGGTATGCTGCCTTCATTGGGTGTAAATTTATGAATTGCAGCTCGCCTACCTTTGCGGCGCTCAAGAAGCAAGTGATCCTCAATCCAGTTTATTCTTTTTCGAATGGTGTGTGGATGGGGCAGTGGCAGCCTTGCGAGACTACATAGTCGCCTTATTTCGATAATCGTCTCGCTAACACTGCGTTGTTGATCGGTTAGGTAAAAGTCTTCGATGACCTTCTTAATTAGCGCATCGATTTCCAGTGATAGACGACCCTTCCCTTTTCCACCGCTTCGCTTGGTGGGAAGTAGTGAGGATAGTAGCCCACTGCTTCTATAGACTTGTAGCATTCTATAAATCGTTGCAATACCAAGACCATTTTCTTGAGCAATTTTTGCAGCTAAATTACTCCCCCTTGCCTGCCTTGTTAACAGGGGTTTAATCATTTCTAAGGAGGCTTTAGCTTTACTCCAGTCCTCATCGGAAACACTCAATAAGTCCTTTGCAGGAGTGACGGCCTTATCTTTGCTAAGTTCCAATGCCCAAATATTTAGAAGCTCATTTTTATTTGTGTCGACGTTTTTACCAATAACAGTATTTAAATCAACTATCTTTGTAATAACGTATTCATATCCATTACAAGCGATTAATTCACCTTCATGTAAAGCAAGGATTGAGCGATTAGATTGGGTCATAGTTATTTCCCAGGGTTAACAGGGTTGTATCGCTTAATTCACGGTCGTAATCAATAAGAATGATATTTTTTAAGACTAAGTTCCAAACAACAGAAATCAAGTTAAGTCGCTCATTTTTACCGCTACAAATGGAGTCAAGAAGCCGATTCATTGGCAATGACCCTTTGTGGACTCTCAGGGCATTAATCACCCTGTCTATATCAATTAAGCTCACGTGAGAGTGAGCGTAGGATCGCAAGAATTTGAGGGTGCCAAGCCTAGGCACTCGTATCTCTTTTTCCGTCAGGATTCTAAAATCCCAGCCCCTTGCGTTTGCAAACTCAACAGCTTTTTCGAATTTAGGGGCATAGAGTATTTCATTTTTTATTAAATCTTCTAATGTCTTAACCTCGACCAATGCAGGTGGTGCATTGCTATAGTGGATAAGAAGATCGGGAACATATGGCTTACTCCCTTTTTTGAATGGTATTTTTACTGGCTGCTCTTCAAATTTCATGACGTGTGGGTCAAATTCCAGCAGGATCATGTAATCTCGCTCAAGCGGCGACTCAAACTGAAGCATGCGTCCATTTTTAGCGCTAGAAAAGCCGCCGGTGACGCCTAGATAATTCTTGGGAATTTTTCTAACTGGCATAAGATAGATAAAATCGGGTGTTTGTTATCACATCTTATATAAATACCGGACTCAATATCAACTACTTTTATAAAATTTACTATGTGCTGGTGTGAATTTATGCCTTATTTTGACCGCAAATTATCTTTTTCTTTTAAAAGCTCACAGTTGTCTAGGCGGGATGTAATGAAAAGTTTCTTATTGCTGGCAACTTTTCTTTTTTTAACTGCATGCACTCCTAAGTTGGATTGGCGATCAGTCCAGTCTCCTCAAGAGGGTTACACCACTTTATTTCCAGGCAAGCCCGAGCGGATGGAAAGAAAGCTACCGTATCAGGACGAAGAAATTCTGCAAACCTTGGAGGCAGTAAAAATAGATGATGATATTTATTCAGTCAGCTCTATTTATCTTAATCAAGGGCAGGTAACTCTTTTGCCGAAATTATTAAACCAGTTGCAAGACAACCCCTTGCAAAGAGCAGGCGTAGATTTTTCAACTGCTATGAGTAGCGACGCTAGTTACCAAATGGCGGATCACCAGCGTAGAGCAACTAAAGATTATTTTTTAGAATTTAGGTCTGGAGTTGTAGTGCAACAATCCATGCGGGTCCGTTGGATCACCCAGCTAAATCAAGATAAAGGCGCATGGATTTACCAAATCTCGGTTCTGCATACTGCTCCCACCAAAGTAGATGCCAAAAAATTCTTTTCAGAAGAGCAGTATGCAAATTTCTTTGATGAGTTTCATCCAGACTGATAAATCTATTGCTGATTAATGCTTTTCTAGGGCGACCACTTTAGCTTCTAGTGCCTCTAATTTCTCTCGGGTTTTAGCGAGTACTTTGGATTGCACATCAAACTCTTCACGAGTAACTAAATCCATTTTTTGAAAACCTTGATTCATCATGGCGCGCACATTCTTTTCAATCTCTTGTGCTGGTGAATTGCGAATCGCATCCCCCACCTTGCTTTGAATCTCGGTCGCTATGCGCTGAATTTGTTCAAGTATTTCGCCTGGTTTTTGCATGATTGATATTTTCATTCCATTAAAGAGTTGCGAAAAAGATACAGTCTATATTTTAAGTTGAGGTACCAATATCTGCCTGAAATGCCTTAAATCAGTGAGGATGCACCAAAATAATCGATATTGGTGCATAAACAAGCACTAAATAGGTGCATTTGCATTATTAAAGGGATTTGTGACAAAGGGGTGAAAGCCCAAACATTCATGATCACTCCATGCAATAAGGCATTTAACCCATTTTTTTATTTAAACCAGTAAGGAGTTACAGATGAAGACTTTACATAAGACAGCAATGTCTGCAGCTGCAGTTGCATTGTTGAGCAGCTTGGCGTGCGCATCAGCATTCGCGGATGAAGCTGCGGCCGCAGCAGAAGCCCCAGAAGTAAGCCCAATTACAGCAAACGTAACAGTGGCTAGCAACTATATCTATCGTGGTTTGACGCAAACCAACAATAAGCCAGCCATTCAAGGCGGTTTTGACTACGCCCATGAAAGCGGTTTGTATGTAGGTAACTGGAACTCAAATATTAGCTGGATTAGCGACGGTTATGCTTCATCATCAAATGCAAAAACTACTGGTACTGGAGTGTCTGCTCCGATTGAAATGGACTTCTACGCTGGTTTTAAAAAGGAATTAATTGCCGAAGGTTTTGCGAGTGACTTTGGTGTTCTACAGTATTACTATTCAACAGCCGGTCTTCCTGGGGTTCAGTCTAGTACAACCGTGAATAACATTCCAAGTAGCCGCCAAGCTGCGGGTGTGAACCCAAGCACAACAGAATTGTATGCGGCTCAAAACTTTACTGCAGGGCCGGTTACTGGGTTTGTAAAGTTTTCATATGCTGTAACTAACCTATTCGGTATTAAGAATTCTTCAGGCGCTTACTATCCTGACTTGACAGCTAACTACGATACTGGCTTTTATGGGATTACATTAAATGCACATGCTGGCTATCAATATGTTCCAAATAATGTAGTTACCTCTGTAGCTCAAGCCACTGCTGGAGGTAACGCTGCATTAGCTGGTACCTGGAATTCAAGCTATGCAGATTGGAAGCTTGGGTTGACTAAGGACTTTGGTGGTGGCTTGTCAGGCACCGCTTATTACACAGGTACAAGCGCTCAAAAAGTGGGTAGCACCTATGTTTACGCTACACCTAATGGCGGTAACGCAGGACGTGGTAACGCTGTAGTAGCCCTTACAAAAACTTTCTAATTCTTTCCCTGAACGGAGAAACGTATGAAATTAATCACCGCAATCATCAAGCCCTTCAAGCTTGACGAAGTGCGCGAAGCTCTCTCTGAAGTGGGAGTTTCGGGCATTACCGTTACTGAAGTCAAAGGCTTTGGTCGTCAAAAAGGTCACACCGAGTTGTATCGCGGTGCTGAGTATGTAGTGGATTTTTTGCCTAAGGTAAAAATTGAAGCTGCTGTTGAAGATGGCATTTTGGAGCGAGCAATTGAAGCAATTGAAAAAGCTGCTCGTACCGGAAAAATTGGCGATGGCAAGATTTTTGTCTCACCAGTTGAACACGTCATTCGCATTCGCACCGGTGAAACCGGCGCGTCAGCACTTTAAAGAGAGGTTCAAAATGTTAACTTGGATGAAACGACTCGTTGCTGGAAGTGCTATGGCTTTGGCTATTGGCGCAACTGGTGTGATAGTGACTTCGCCAGCGCATGCTGATGAAGCAAAAAAACCTGCAGTAACAGCTCCCGCAGCCGCTACTGCAGCTGCAGCCCCTGTAGCCCCTGCTCTGGTGCCTAACAAGGGCGATACCGCTTGGATGTTAATTTCTACAGCTTTAGTGCTGTTAATGACGCTTCCTGGTTTGGCCTTGTTTTACGGTGGCTTAACGCGTAGTAAAAACATTCTGTCGATCTGCATGCAATGTATGGTCATCTTTTCTGTGATAACTGTGTTGTGGGCGCTTTATGGCTACAGCTTTGCGTTCACAGAAGGCGGGGCGTTTATTGGTGGTTTAGATCGATTGTTCTTGGCTGGTATGACTCCAGACTCAGTCGCAGCTACCTTTAGTAAGGGTGTTGTGATCCCTGAGTATGTATTCATGGCGTTCCAAGCAGTATTTGCCACCATTACTTGCTGCTTGATCATTGGTTCATTTGCTGAGCGCGCTAAGTTCTCTGCAATCTTAGTATTTATGATCATTTGGTTTACATTCAGCTATTTGCCAATCGCTCACATGGTTTGGTTCTGGCCTGGTCCTGATGACATCAAAGATGCAGCTTCACTCGATGCAATTACTGCTCGTGCTGGTTGGTTGTGGCAGAAAGGTGTTCTTGATTTTGCTGGTGGTACTGTTGTTCACATCAATGCTGCGATTGCTGGTTTGGTTGGTTCCTTTGTCATCGGTAAGCGTGTTGGTTATGGCAAAGAAGCAATGAAGCCACATAACTTAGTTTATGTAATGACTGGTGCTGCACTCTTGTGGTTCGGTTGGTTTGGTTTTAATGCTGGTTCAGCACTCGAAGCAAACGGTAGTGCAGCATTAGCTTTTGTAAACACTTATTTGGCAACTGCAGCTGCTGTATTGGCTTGGTCATGTGCTGAGTGGGTAACTAAAGGTAAGCCTTCTGTATTGGGTGCTGCCTCTGGTTGCGTGGCTGGTTTAGTTGCTATTACACCTGCTGCTGGTTTTGTTGGCCCAATGGGCTCACTCGTCATCGGTGCAGCTGCTGGTGTAGTGTGCTTATGGGGTGTTACTGGCCTGAAGAAAATCTTGGGCTCAGACGACAGCTTGGACGTATTTGGCGTGCATGGAGTAGGTGGTATTTTGGGCGCCTTATTGACCGGCGTTTTTGCTGATCCAGCTTTGGGTGGAACAGGTATTTGGGATTATGTAGCTAATGCTGCGGCTCCTGACTACTCTATTGCTAGCCAATTATGGATCCAAAGCCAAGGCGTGATCACCACCATTATCTGGTCTGGCGTGGTTTCCTTCATTGCCTTCAAGTTGATCGATATCGTGATTGGTTTGCGCGTTAAGGAAGATGAAGAGCGCGAAGGCTTGGATATCAGCTCCCATGGTGAGTCCGCTTACGAGTCTTAATCTGTAGATTTACCCCTTATCAGGCGGCTTTGGTTAGTTGCCTGATTTTTAAGCGCGGAATCCTTGGATTCCGCGTCTTTCTTTTAATAAACTTACAATGGTGATATGGTCCCACATCTAATCACCGCCCTTACTGGTCCCCTCCTCGAGCTCGAGTCGAAGGTTTTAGAAGCTACTCCAACTATTGAGCGTTGGTTTAGGATGGAATGGCAAGAACATACACCCCCTTTTTATTGCTCAGTAGATTTGCGTAATTCTGGTTTTAAGCTTGCTCCAGTAGATACCAATCTATTTCCTGGTGGATTTAATAACTTAGCTACCCAGATGCTGCCTTTAGCGGTACAGGCAGCAATGGCAGCCATAGAGAAGATTTGCCCTGAAGCTAAAAATTTGTTGCTTATTCCCGAGCGCCACACTCGCAATACGTTCTATTTGCAAAACATTGCGCGGCTGTCTTCCATCTTGCGGCAAGCTGGATTAAATGTTCGCTTAGGTACTTTTTCTGAGGAAATTAAAAAACCTACCTGGATCGAATTACCAGATGGCAATCGCTTATTGATGGAGCCTCTATCTCGGCTAGGCTTAAAGAATCAGCGTCTAGGTTTAAAAGATTTTGATCCTTGCTCTATTCTGCTTAATAACGACTTATCCGCAGGCATCCCGCCGATTTTAGAAAATATTCACGAGCAATATTTGTTGCCAGGATTGCATGCTGGTTGGCATGTTCGTCGCAAATCAAATCATTTTGCTGCATATGATGAAGTGGCTAAAAAGTTTGCCAAGGTAGTCGATATCGACCCATGGATGATCAACCCTTATTTTGCGAGCTGCTCGGATGTTAACTTCCATGAGCGCAGGGGCGAAGATGAGCTCCAAGCAGCTGTTGAGAAGATCCTTAAGAAAACGGCGAAAAAATACCGTGAGTATGGAATTAAAGAAAAACCTTATGTGGTTGTAAAAGCAGACGCTGGAACCTATGGTATGGGTGTCATGGTGGTAAACGACCCTGCGCAACTAAAAGGCTTAAACAGCAAAGACCGCAAAAAGATGAGTGTGGTCAAAGAGGGCTTAGAGGTAAGTGATGTTCTTATTCAGGAAGGTGTTTATACCTTTGAGAAAGTAAATGAGGCTGTTGCCGAGCCGGTGGTGTACATGATTGATCGCTATGTGATTGGTGGTTTCTATCGCGTGCACACGGATCGGGGTCCCGATGAAAATCTCAATGCGCCTGGCATGCACTTTGTACCATTGGCATTTGAGCAAAATTCTATGCCAGATTTGTCTGCCAAGCCTGGTAGTGCAGCACCTAATCGCTTTTATCTTTATGGTGTTGTTGCTCGCTTAGCTTTACTGGCGGCCTCATTAGAGCTTGAGCGCACAGATCCCGATGCTGAAGCGGCCTAACTTCTTTCTCTAATTAGTTAATATGGATTTCCTATTCATTGCCGACCCTCTAGAATCTTTTAAGATTAGCAAAGATTCAACGTTTGCAATGATGCGTGTGGCGCAGGAGGCGGGGCATCGCCTCTGGTTTTGTGAGGCGCGTAATGTGCTTTGGAGAAGTAATTTAGTAGTAGCAGACTGCCAATCTTTGGCACTCGTACCTAGCGGAACCTCTTGGTTTGAATTAGGCGCTATAGAGGCGCGACCCCTCTACCATTTTTCTGCGGTTTTCATGCGCACTGATCCACCATTCGATATCGAATACCTCAATACCACTTGGCTTTTATCCGCTGCAGTTCGTCAAGGCGCAAAGGTATTTAATAATCCTGCTGCTATTCGTGATCATTCTGAAAAATTATCAATTACAGAATTTCCTGAACTTATTCCACCAACACTCGTAACTCGTGAACTGAGTGCGGTTCAAGTCTTTCATCAAGAGTACTCCGATATTGTGATTAAGCCCTTAGATGGTATGGGTGGTATGGGCGTATTTCGCGTGGGACCTGATGGCTTGAATTTGGCGAGCATCGTTGAGACTTTGGGCGAGAATGGTTCCCGAACATTAATGGTGCAGCGTTTTTTGCCAGAGATCGCTCAGGGTGACAAGCGTGTGCTTCTGATCGGTGGTGAGGTAGTGCCATTTGCATTAGCGCGGATACCTCAAGGCAGTGAAATTCGTGGCAATCTAGCGGCTGGTGGCAAAGGTGTTGCTATGCCTTTAAGTGATTTCGAGCTGAAAGTGGCCGAGCAATTAGCGCCTGTTTTGAATCAGCGCGGATTATTCTTGGTAGGGTTGGATCTGATCGGTGGCTATGTCACAGAAATTAACGTGACTAGCCCAACATGCTTTATTGAGATCACAGAACAAAGTGGGTTTGATGTCCCACAGTTTTGGTTGAGGTCGGTTGAAAAGGCGCTGTTATAGACATGGTTGGAATTATCATCGTTGCCCATACCCCCCTCGCTAGCGCCATGTTGGGTTTTGCTGAGCATACCTTTGGAGTGTTGCCTGAGCGAGTTAGGGCGGTAGATATTCCGCCCTATGAAGACACCAAGGCCAGTTTTGATCGTGTGATGAAGGCTGCTTATGGTGTCAATACAGGCAATGGCATTTTGATTTTGACAGACGTGATGGGAGCAACTCCCGCCAACGTCGCCTCAAAGTTAGAGGCACTTGGTCCTTTATCTGGATTAAATTCTCCTGTCATCGTGCTAGCTGGGTTAAATCTTCCAATGCTCATGCGTTGCATTTCTCATCGGGGGGAGAATTTGGATGAATTGGCTAGCAAAGCACTTCAGGGTGGGCAAAATGGTATTTTGCGTCTTGGTTCACATGCTTACCAAGAAACTAAAGAGAGATAGGATGGTTCATGCCTGTAGCTGAAATTGAAATTATTAACAGACTTGGTTTGCATGCAAGAGCCTCTGCCAAGCTATCAAAGTTAGCCGCGGAATTTCCTTGTGAAATATTGTTGTCACGCAATGGACGTCAAATTAACGCCAAGAGCATTATGGGTGTGATGATGCTAGCTGCTGGCATCGGTAGTACGGTAACTCTAGAAACTATTGGAGACCAGGCTGATGAGGCTATGTTGGCATTGACTGAGTTAATTAACAATCGCTTTGGTGAGGGTGAGTAAAAATGACTTTTGCTTTGCATGGCATTCCAGTATCTAAAGGCATTGCCATTGGCAAGGCGGTACTAATTTCACATGCGGCATTAGAGGTGAGTCATTATTTAGTTGAAGTTGGCAAAGAAGAAATTGAAGCTCAAAAGCTGTTAGATGCTTTTGAGCAAGTTCGTCTGGAGTTGGCTCAATTACGGCAAAGTTTGCCCAAAGAGGCCCCTCCAGAAATGGCTGCTTTTTTAGATGTACACGGCATGATTCTTGCGGATCCCGCGCTCACTGAAAAGCCACTAAAGCTCATTCATACTCAACGTTTAAATGCAGCATGGGCTTTAACTTCAGAATTAAATGATCTTCTGGAGCAATTTTCTGAGATTGAGGATTCTTACCTCAAAGAGCGCGCTAATGATATTCGTCAAGTTGCTGAGCGTGTTTTGAAGGCGCTAAATGCGCAACAGAAAGATTCTTTAAGTAAACCAGAGCTAGCCTCTCCAAGTGAGCTTGGGGTCGATGCAATTATTGTGGCGCACGATATTGCTCCACATGACATGCTACGCTTCAAAGAGCATGCATTTACTGGTTTTGTAACTGATTTGGGTGGTAAAACCTCACACACTGCCATCGTAGCGCGGAGCATGGAGATCCCTGCTGTAGTGGGTGTTCGTCATGCCAGTGAAATGATTCGCCACGGCGATTGGCTAGTGATTGATGGCAAGCATGGGATAGTAGTAGTTGCCCCAGATGATCAGCTGCTATCAGAATATCGAGCACTGCAGACCAAAGCAACTGAAGAAACTCGCAAACTGCAACTTTTAAAGCATTCTAGAACGGCTACGGCAGACAATGTAGCAATTGAGTTACTGGCCAATATTGAATCACCAGATGATGCTACTCAGGCAGTTGAACTTGGTGCCGTAGGTGTGGGTCTGTTTCGATCAGAATTCCTTTTTATGGACCGCAATCAAGCACTTCCTGACGAAGAGATGCAGTACCGAGAATATCGCCGCGTTGTGGATTTAATGCACGGCCTGCCGGTAAATATTCGGACAATTGACGTCGGGGCAGACAAAGCCCTTGGTGCAGGCTCAGACTTATCTCAGACGGGCACCTCCCCGTTAGGTTTACGTGCTATTCGCTGGTCATTAACGGAGCCAGAGATTTTCTTGACACAATTAAGGGCGATTTTGCGAGCATCTGCACATGGTCAGGCGCGGATCATGATTCCGATGTTGGCTCACGTAAAAGAAATTGATGAAACTTTGCGTCTGATTGAAAAAGCAAAACAGCAACTGCACCAGAGAGGTCAAGCTTTTAACCCAAATATTCAAGTTGGCGCGATGATTGAAATTCCCGCCGCAGCTTTAGTCTTGCCGTTATTTATTAACCGCTTCGATTTTTTATCGATTGGTACGAATGACTTAATCCAGTACACCCTTGCTATTGATCGCTCTGATCATGCGGTGGCGCATTTATATGATCCATTGCATCCCGCTATTCTGAATTTGCTTTACAGCATTATTAGCCAGGCCAAGCGGGCTAATATTCCGGTTGCGGTATGCGGCGAAATGGCGGGCGATCCAAGCTTAACTAAGCTGCTATTGGGATTAGGGTTGACAGATTTTTCTATGCACTTTAGCCAGCTATTACTCGTTAAGCGTGAAATTTTAAAGGCTGATGTTGGGTTGCTTAAATCGCGAATTCCAGATCTATTGCAGGCAATTGAGCCCGAAGAGCAAGCTCAGGCACTTGAGAATTTACTTGCATAGGTTAAGTATTGCCACAGACTGGGCAATCTGAATTACGCGTTACTCGGATTTGATCAATCTGAGTATTTAGAGCGTTCCATAGCAGCATTCTGCCAACCAAGGGTTCCCCAAAGCCAATCAACAGTTGCAATGCTTGCGCAGCTTGCATGGCACCAATGATACCAACCAGTGGTGAAAATATGCCCATACTGGCACAACTCACTTCTTCAAACTTCTCATCAGGCGAAAAGATGCACGCATAACAAGGCGATGCCAAATTGCGTGTATCAAAGACGCTAAGCTGACCATCAAAGCGAAGTGCTGATCCAGAGACCAATGGTATCTTGTGTTTTACGCAGCTCGCATTGATGAGGTGACGAGTAGAGAAACTATCGGTACAGTCCAGTACGACATCAACCCCTTGCAAGAGTTTGTCTAGTAAAGCTACGCTCACTTTAGTTTCAATAGGGTTGATCTGAATAGTAGGATTTACTTGTTGTAAAAATTGTTTACCAGACTCAACTTTGCTTTTGCCGATGCTGTGCATTGTGTGCATAATTTGGCGTTGTAGATTAGTCAGTTCAACCTTGTCGTGGTCCACCAAGGTAATCTGACCCACTCCAGCTGCTGCTAAGTAGGGTGCGGCCCCACAACCTAAGCCCCCCGCGCCAATGATGAGTACATGTGAGGCCAAGATTTTTTCTTGGCCAAGCACATCAATTTCTTCGAGGAGTAAGTGCCTTGAGTAACGCAGTAACTGCTCATCATTCATATGCAGACTCGAATTGGATTGCTAAATTATTCGAGTTTGGATGAGGAGCGCTTGACAGTCTCTCCATTAATAAAGGCAACGGCTTGAGTAAGCATAAAGTCATCTGCGCTGCCGAGCTCAACTGGTTTTTTAGACTTTTCTTTTTCTTTTTCTTCAGGAGTTTTTTTGGCATTTTTTTCTTCAATGCGCTGCATTTCATCAATGCGACGTTTCTCGCGATCGGCAATCAGCTTATCTTCAGAGGATTGCTTATTGCGTAGATGTTTCTCGCTATCAATTTCACGCGTAATTAATACATCATCGGGGTCACCGTCTTTATTTTGGTCAACGGCAATATCGGGTTTAATGCCATAGGCCTGAATCGATTTACCACTAGGCGTGTAGTAATAGGCTGTAGTGATTTTTAAGGCAGAGTCATTGGTCAGAGGGCGGACAGTTTGGACTGAACCCTTGCCAAAGGTAGTTTTACCAATGATGGTTGCGCGCTTATAGTCTTGCAATGCACCGGCCACGATTTCGGAAGCGGATGCTGAGTAAGCGTTGACTAGTACCACCATAGGCAGTTTTTTAAACATAGCCGGTACACCAGCCAAAGGATCCCCGGGCTCATTCAGGCGATACATCGCCGGAGTGGCATTAAAAACTTGCTTAGATTCTGCGGTTTGGCCTTTAGTTGAAACAATGACGGCATCGGGAGGTAAGAATGCAGCAGCAACTCCTACCGCGCCTTGCAATAAACCGCCGCCATTATTTCTCAGATCAAGAATGATGCCTTTAAGTTTGGGATCTTGATTTGCAAGGTCCGTTAACTTCTTGGCCAAATCAGGAACAGTTCGCTCTTGAAAGCTATCCACTCGTACCCATGCGATATCGTTATCAAGCAATTTGGTTTTAACGGACTGCACCTTAATTTCAGCGCGGGTAATGGTAACTGGAAAACTGCGCTCTTCACTTTTGCGATAGATGGTCAGGGTGATCTTGGTACCAGGCGTGCCACGCATGGTACGAACTGCTTTATCTAGGGACATACCACGAACAGGTTTGTCATCTAAGCGGGTAATTAAATCGCCGGCCTGTAAACCGGCGCGTGCGGCAGGACTGTCCTCAATTGGATTCAGCACCTTGACTACGCCATCTTCTGAAGTAATCTCGATGCCAAGGCCAGCAAACTTTCCAGTTGTTTGCTCCTGCATCTCTTCGAAATCTTTTTTATCTAAAAATGTGGAGTGGGGATCTAGGCTGCTAACCATGCCTTTAACTGCATCCGTTAGTAACTGCTTGTCTTCAATGGGCTCAACATACTCCCGTTTAATTTGTGCAAATACGTTTGATAATGTTCGTAACTCATCTAAGGGCAAAGTGGCGCCTTGTTGAGCTGTCGCGGATAGTTGTATGGTGGCAGCCACCCCAGCGATAAGGCCGACGGTGACAAGGGCGAAGTTCTTAAAAAATTGGCGCATGTGTCTGTTTTACCTTAATCCAAGTAAAAATGTTGAATGGGTTTCAGATTGTCATCTAGCTCATAAATGAGCGGAATGCCATTGGGAACATTAATTTCCATAATGTCTTGGTCAGAAACCTGATCTAAGTACTTAATTAGGGAGCGAATACTGTTGCCGTGTGCAACCAGCAACACCCGTTTGTTTGCTTTAAGTGCGGGGGCAATCGATTCATTCCATAGCGGTAGGACGCGATCCACATTGTCTTTAAGGCATTCACCCAATGGAATCTCTGAAGCGCCGAGTTTTTCGTAGCGACGATCATTTTTAGGGTTGCGTTCATCTTCCATGTCGAGAAGGGGTGGGCGTACATCGTAGGAGCGGCGCCAGATATGCACTTGCTCAGCGCCATACTGTGCGGCGGTCTCGGCTTTATTTAGACCGGTCAGGGCGCCATAATGGCGCTCGTTTAGTCTCCAGCTGTGTACTACAGGTAGCCACATGAGATCCATCGTGTCTTGCACATGCCAAAGGGTTCGAATCGCTCGTCTTAAAACAGATGTATAGGCAATATCGAACTCATACCCAGCTTTTCTAAGGTTTTCACCCGCTAGTAAGGCTTGTTCAGTCCCTTTGGCCGTTAAGTCAACATCCGCCCAGCCAGTAAAGCGGTTTTCAAGGTTCCAAGCAGATTCGCCATGACGAATAAGGACAAGTTGTTTCATAGAGCCATTCTATAATCTAGTGATGAACTTTCTTACTCAAATCGATAATTTAGCGCTTATAGCCCTTTTGCTTGTATCAGGCCTAGCGCTTTTCCTACCCACATTATCTACGCTTATTAGCGGAAAAGGCTTGTCTCCGACTGAGGCAACCATTTGGATCAATCGTCGGAAAGCTTATGTCCTAGATCTTCGACCAGAAGAGGAATTTAAGTTGGGGCATTTGCCTGGTGCAAAACACGCAACACCCGCCCATTTTGAGGCTGGATTAGATAAGATGAAGCTGGATCGGAAGAACCCAGTAATTTTAGTGTGTGAGACCGGCGATCGGTCACGCAAAGCAATCGCTGAAGTTCAAAAATTGGGATTTAGTGAAGTGGCATCCCTTGATGGTGGCGTTCAGGCATGGCAGGCCGCCGCACTTCCATTGGTGAAGTAAGAAACCCAAAAAATATAAGAGAAATTTATGTCTTCAGTCACAATGTACAGCACTCAAATTTGTCCTTACTGCGTAATGGCGGAAAAGTTCTTGCAAAAAAAAGGTGTAGTGCATCTGGAAAAGATTCTGATTGATCGAGACCCAGCGCAACGTGAAATTATGATGACGAGAACTGGTCGTCGAACCGTCCCCCAAATTTATATTGGCGATACACACGTTGGAGGTTATGACGATCTCGTTGCATTAGATCGCGCCGGTCAACTTGACGCTTTATTAGCCTAACTTTTTACAAAAAAAACTCCAAAAGAAAGTTCGCAATGACTGAACAAACTACTCCGGCTCAAGGTGCAACTGAGAACCTAAATGAACCTGGATTTCGTATTCAGAGAATTTATTTGAAGGATCTGTCTTTAGAGCAGCCAAATGCACCACAAATTTTATTGGTTGCCTCTGAACCTCAAGTAGAGGTAGAAGTAGATGTTGCAGTTACTCGCCTAAGCGATGAAATTTTTGAAGTAGCTTTAATTGCTACGGTAACTGCTAAAGTCGAGAGCAAAGTTTTATTCTTGGTTGAAGCAAAACAAGCAGGCATTTTTGAGTTTAGCAATATTCCACCAGAACAAATAGACCCCATGTTAGGTATTGCATGCCCTACTATTTTGTATCCTTATTTACGATCAAATATTGCCGATACTATTAGTCGCGCAGGATTTCAGCCAATTCATTTAAATGAAGTCAATTTCCATGGAATGTATGAACATCGCATCATGCAGGCGCAAGAGTCTGCTGTCAAAGAGAGTGGTTATGCTGATGAAAGCAAAATCATTCTTCCTCACTAAGCCTCTTTAAAAACCCACAGATTATGAAGGTGACGCTGCTGGGCGCTGGTGCTTGGGGCACTGCCATGGCTGCACAGGCTTCGCGCCACCTACAACCCGGAGATGTGTGTCTGTGGTCTCGAAGTGCTGAGCAAATAGAGTTAATAAAAAAAGCAGGTGAGAATTCTGCCTACTTACCGGGCATTCATTTGCCGCATGGTCTGCAGCTAGAGGATAGCTTTGAGAATGCAGTTTTACGACTGACTCAAGAAGATCTTTTAGTGATTGCAACGCCCATGTCAGGTTTATCAGAGACCATGGCTAAAGTACTGCACCTGGCCAAGCATCCATTGAATATTGTCTGGTTATGCAAAGGACTTGAGCCGGATACTGCGCTATTGCCGCATCAGGTGGTTGAGCGTGAAGACCAATTGCATAGTCATGGCTTGAAACATTCTTATGGCGCACTTTCCGGGCCTAGTTTTGCTCAGGAAGTTGGTAATGGAATGCCCTGCGCATTAACGGTGGCCAGTAAATCACCCTACTTATGCAAAATTGTTCAGACGGCCTTTCATCATGGCAATATGCGAATTTATGCCAGCGATGATTTAGTTGGCGTAGAGCTGGGTGGGGCTATAAAAAACGTACTAGCAATTGCGGCTGGCATTGGTGATGGTCTTGATCTTGGCTTAAATGCGCGTGCAGCAGTTTTAACTAGAGGCTTAGCTGAGATGATGCGCTTAGTAAAGGCCGCTGGAGGCAGGCCAGAAACTTGTATGGGTTTAACTGGTGTTGGCGATTTGATCTTAACGGCTACTGGCGATTTATCACGCAACCGTCGGGTAGGTCTATGCCTTGCAGAAGGAAAATCATTGCCTGAAATTTTAAGTAATTTAGGCCATGTTGCAGAAGGCGTCTTATGTGCATCAGCAGTGGGCAGTCTAGCAAGTAGATTGGAAGTCGAAATGCCGATTACAACTATGATGAGTGAAGTGCTGTCAGGCGCTTTGACGCCTCACGATGCCGTTAAAAAACTGATGGGCAGAGATCCAACAGTAGAAACTTAAGAATTAATTACCGCCAGTTAAGCCATTCTGACGCCAGGCCTCATAGACAACAATTGCAACTGTATTAGAAAGATTAAGACTGCGGCTGCTATCTTGCATCGCTAAGCGCATCTGATTTTGTGGGGGAATCCCACCTCTGACTTCTTCGCTAATTCCTTTTGTTTCTGAGCCAAAAATAAAATAATCTTCTGGCACATAACAACCCCCATGAAATTTTCCTGATCCCTTCGTAGTCAAGGCAAAAATACGTTCTCGCTGCGGCTGTTCATCTGCTAAAAATTGAGCCCAGTTCGCATGCACTTTGACTCTAGCAAACTCGTGATAATCCAAGCCTGCTCTGCGTAACTTTGCATCCTCCATTGGAAACCCTAAAGGCTCTATCAAATGGAGTTTTGCTCCAGTATTCGCGCATAGTCGAATAATATTTCCCGTGTTGGGTGGAATTTCAGGTTCAAACAAAACGATATTAAACATGCTGGGCTCTAAGTTTTTCTGGGCGGGCGATCCTGAGTATGGCCCAATTAAGGACATTTGGCGCTCTATTGTCCTGGAGAATGTGCGGTTGATTTGATTTAAGGTCACCCCAATCTTCATTTAAGGTTTAGAGGCGTTTTGATATTCAGGTCTCAGTAGAACTTTTTATTACCTTCCTTTATGCCGTCCTGCAGGTAGATTTAATCAAAAAAGTTATTTTTAAAGTCTTTGCACTGTTGCTTGTGAAGTTTATGAAATTGCAGAGCAATTCCACGTTGTTAGCACCACTTATAATAAAGTAGCTCCTTACGGCTAATAAATTCTATTAGATCAGTCAAAGAGTGTGCGACTAAAAAATTCAAAATCAATATAAGATTTAAGCAAAATTCAAGCAAAAATATACTCTGACAGGTACATTGGGCGCTGAGTATACTCAGCGAATGACCCAATCTATTAAATGGCTTCAGGATGAAATTGCAGCGCGGATGCTTCAGAAATTGGACATCATTAAACTTGTGGTCAAGAGCGTATTAGTATTTCCTGATTTTCTCGGGGCGCATGCCAATTTTCTTGCAAAGCGTTTTTCTGGGCTACGCTTTTATAGTGCACCAGAATCAAGCCTGTCAGGCTTTAACTTGCTACGGTTCAAAGCCTCGCTTTTATGGAGTTCCAAATTTAAAAGTTGTGCCAATATTTCCTTGGACGAATACCGAAAAACAGGACGGATTGGTCTAAATGACAATTCTGTCGATTTGGTGTTCAGTAACTTATTGATTCAGGACCTCCCTGACCCAAAACATTTTCTTGGAGAGTGTTGGCGAGTACTTAAAGAAGGGGGTTTGTTGAGTTTGAGCTATTTAGGTCCCGACACTGGAAAAGAGCTGCGGGCCATGGAAATATCAGCCCTCTCATTAAAAACATTAGCTAGCCCATGGGATATGCACGATATGGGCGATGCTTTGCTTGGGAAAGGATTCTCAGACCCCGTGATGGATATGGAGTTTCTTAATTTGGACTATGAGTCTGACTCAGTTTTATTGGCGGATGCGGGCTCCTTAAATTTAATAGAGCCTGTAAATAAGGATTCTCTTGTTTTGGCTCATCTGCCAAAAAAATTGACACTCGAAGTTATCTATGGGCATGCTTGGGCAATGGGCAAGCACCTGGCTAGAGCACAAGATCAGCTTGCTTATATTGATCCAAATCAAATCCAACGCAAGACTAGGAATGATGCTAATTAAGTGTAAGTGATTACTTTCTTTTAAACCTTTATCAAGATTGACTAGGCATGGTTTACCCCGTTTGTTGTTGAGCTTAATTAACCCTATAATCACCGCTAGATGTATTGGCTTGATACCGCTTTTTGGACTATCTAGGGCTTTATTGCTCTTGAGGTTCAGGACAATAAACAGAGAATAAGATGAATTTATTTGGAAAAGTCACTAGGGCTACGCTCTATTTCACAGCAGTCTTTGGCGCTGCTTTTGTACATGCGGCCGAGAATATGCCGGGTGGTCCAGCTGTAATGCAGATGAATTTCACTGCCCCTGCAACCAAAATAATGCAAGAAATTCACTGGCTCCACTGGATGATGCTGATTATTTGCGCTGTGATTTTTGTTGGTGTTTTTGGAGTAATGTTTTATTCCATTCTTAGACACCGTAAGTCATTGGGTGCTAAATCAGCCTCTTTCCATGAAAGTACAACAGTTGAGATTATCTGGACGGTCATTCCTTTGCTTATCGTGATCGGCATGGCCTTACCAGCAACTAAAACTGTTGTGGCTATGAAGGACACAACTAACTCTGATATCACTATCAAGACTACCGGGTATCAGTGGAAATGGGGTTACGACTACATCAAAGGTGAGGGTGAAGGCATTAGCTTTTTGTCTACCTTGTCTACATCACGTGAAGCTATCAACAACTTAGCGCCAAAATCAAATACTTATTTGATGGAAGTTGATAATGAAATGGTCGTGCCTGTCGGTAAAAAAATTCGTCTCATTACTACAGCTAATGATGTGATTCACTCCTGGACTATTCCAGCCTTTGGTGTGAAGCAAGATGCGATACCTGGCTTTGTTCGCGATACATGGTTCCGTGCTGAAAATATTGGCACCTACCGCGGTCAATGTTCTGAACTATGCGGCGCAGAGCATGCATTTATGCCAATCGTTGTGAGGGTAGTTTCACAAGAGGATTACAGCCAGTGGGTAGAGCAGAAGAAAAAAGAAATGGCTGCCGCATCAGAGGATCCTTCTAAGGTCTATTCCTTAGAAGAGCAAAAAGAACGAGGCGCTAAAGTGTATGCGGCTAACTGTGCCGCTTGCCATCAGCCAAATGGAAAGGGCGCAGGCGCTTTCCCAGCGCTAGATGGTAGCAAAGTAGTTAACGGACCCAAAGAGGGTCAGTTCAATATTTTGCTTAACGGGAAAAATGCCATGCCAAAGTGGGGCGGCGTACTGTCTGATGGCGACATTGCTGCCGTGATTACCTATACCCGTAATTCATGGGGTAATAAGACGGGTGAAGTAATTCAGACCCAAGAGATTATTACTGCACGCGGTGGCAAGTAATTCACATTCATCAATACAGATAAAACGAAACCGGAGTAATCCATGAGCACAGTCTCTACCACCATTGACCAGTCGCACGATCATGCGCATGATGATCACACCCCACATGGTTGGCGCCGCTGGTTGTTTGCGACCAATCACAAAGATATCGGTACGATGTATTTGATCTTCTCATTTATTAGTCTATTGGCTGGTGGCGTGATGGCTTTAGGAATTCGGCTGGAATTATTCCAGCCGGGGCTGCAATATTTCCGCCCAGAATTCTTTAATCAGCTCACTACCATGCACGGTCTGGTAATGGTGTTTGGTGCGATCATGCCGGCATTCGTTGGTTTTGCAAATTGGATGGTGCCATTGCAAATTGGCGCTTCCGATATGGCCTTTGCTCGCATGAACAACTTTAGCTTCTGGATTCTTCCTGTTGCTGCCCTTTTATTATTTGGTTCATTCTTTGCTCCTGGCGGTGCGCCTGCTGGTGGTTGGACTCTATACGCGCCATTGACCTCACAAATGGGCCCTGGTTTAGATATGGGTATTTTTGCCCTTCATCTCCTAGGCGCCTCTTCCATCATGGGCTCGATTAACATTATTGTGACTATTTTGAATATGCGCGCTCCAGGCTTGACGCTGATGAAGATGCCTATGTTCTGCTGGACCTGGTTGATTACTGCTTATCTATTGATTGCCGTAATGCCAGTATTGGCTGGTGCCATCACCATGGTTTTGACCGATCGTCACTTCGGCACTTCATTTTTCTCCGCAGTAGGTGGTGGCGACCCAATCATGTTCCAACATATCTTCTGGTTCTTCGGTCATCCAGAGGTATACATCATGATTCTTCCAGCCTTCGGAATTATTAGCGAGATCATCCCTACCTTTTCCAGGAAAACGCTGTTTGGCTATAGCTCTATGGTTTACGCAACAGCATCGATTGCAATCTTATCGTTCATTGTTTGGGCTCACCATATGTTTGCTACAGGTATGCCTGTAACTGGTCAGCTCTTCTTCATGTACGCGACCATGTTGATAGCAGTCCCAACTGGTGTAAAGATTTTTAACTGGGTTGCAACAATGTGGAAAGGGTCAATGACCTTTGAAACCCCAATGCTGTGGGCGGTTGGATTTATTTTCGTATTTACCTTGGGCGGTTTTACAGGTCTGATTTTGGCTTTGGCGCCAATTGATATTGGCGTACAAGATACTTACTACGTAGTTGCGCACTTCCACTATGTGCTGGTAGCTGGATCCTTATTTGCCATGTTTGCTGGTTTCTATTACTGGTGTCCAAAGTGGACAGGCTACATGGCTAATGAAACTCGGGGCAAGATCCATTTCTGGACCTCCATGATTTTCTTCAATGTAACTTTCTTCCCAATGCACTTCCTGGGCTTGGCTGGCATGCCACGTCGTTATGCTGATTACCCTACTCAGTTTGCTGATTTTAATATGGTGGCCTCTATTGGGGCGCTTGGTTTTGGTTTGTCCCAAGTATTTTTCTTGCTCTTCGTCGTGATTCCTGCTTACCGTGGTCAGGGAGAAAAGGCACCCATGAAGCCATGGGATGGCGCCAAAGGTTTAGAGTGGACTGTGCCTTCACCAGCGCCACACCACACATTCGAAACTCCTCCTGATGCTGAGGAGCTACATGCCGCAGGAATTTAACTCAAGATCCAAGGAAACCCTCTCTGCAAATAACCGCAGATTGGGTTTTATTCTTCTAAGTGTTGCCGCAGTTTTTTTTATCGGCATTCTCATTAAGCGTAGCTTGCTGAGTTAGCTCCTCACATACATTTTTAATGCTTCCCATTCAATCGCTCAACCGTCAAATTTTACTGAAGCTACTGATTGCTTCAGTAATGATGTTTGGTTTTGGCTATGCCTTAGTTCCTATGTATAAGGCCTTGTGTGAAGCTACAGGTATTAATGTGATTACCAGCAAGAACGATTATGGTATCCGCGCATTCAGTGCTAACAAAGTGGGCAATACTCAAATTGATTATTCCCGCGTCATTACTATTGAGTTTGATTCCAATAGTCGCGGTCCTTTTACTTTTCGCCCAGTTAAGAATTTTTTAGAAGTCCATCCAGGCGAGATGACAGAAATTGTTTATGAAGTCTCGAATAATTTAGATCGGCCAGTTCAAGCTCAGGCTATTCCAAGTTATGCACCTAAGAGTGCTACAGAGTATTTTACTAAATTAGAGTGTTTTTGTTTTCAGCAGCAAACTTTGACTGCGCATGAAGTGAGGAAGATGCCTGTGGTTTTCGTGATTGATGCGGGATTACCTCAGGATGTGAAAACCATTACTTTGTCGTACACATTCTTTGAGCTAGGCGTTGGTCAACAGCCCGCTGGTTCTACTACACCAAAATCGAAGGGCGTGTAATGAAAAAGAAAAGTACGTTTATGCAATCCATCGTGGCAGTGTTGTGGGCCTTTTTAGGTGTTCGCAAAAAATCTGGTTTACAGGAAGATGTAAATTCATTAAGTTTTGTACATATTGTTATCGCAGCTGTGATTGGTGCCTTGATTTTTATGAGCATTCTTCTGTTGATAGTAAAAGCAGTTGTGTCCCATTGATTATTTTTTGATTGAATAGAGAGAATAAGATGTCATCCAATTCAACCCCCTACTATTTTGTACCCGCCTTATCTAGACATCCTGCAATGGCAGCCCTTGGCTTGATTGCTTTCGGCTACGGCATGACTGGCTGGGTAAACCATGCCGCTTGGGGCGGTCCATTAGCTACCGCTGGAGTCATTTGGGTTTTATATGTACTCTATAACTGGTTTGGCGATACGATTGCCGAATCAAATGCTGGAAGCTATGGCGCAAACGTTGACGTATCTTATCGCTGGGCAATGGCCTGGTTTATTTTTTCAGAAATCATGTTCTTTTTTGCATTTTTTGCTGCATTGTTTTATGCACGCAATATTGCAATGCCTTGGATGGGAGATGTGGAGAGTAAATTAATTTGGCCTAATTTCACTGCCGTTTGGCCAAACGATGGTCCTGCTGGCTTGGTTGAGAAATTTACCACTATGGGTCCTTGGCCTATTCCCACTCTTAACACCTTCTTGCTTTTAAGCTCGGGTGTTACGGTTACCTATGCACACCATGCTCTTCGTGAAAATCATATGAAGAAAGCCATATTGGGTTTGGCTGCTACTGTTTGTCTTGGCTTTGTATTTTTATGTTTCCAGGCTTTTGAGTACTACCATGCTTACCATGAGCTCAATCTGAAATTAACATCTGGTATTTATGGCTCAACCTTTTTTATGTTGACTGGCTTTCATGGCTTTCACGTATTTCTTGGTGGATTGATGTTGGCAATTGTTTTGCGTCGGATGATTAGGGGTGACTTTACGGCTGAGAATCACTTTGCGTTTGAGGGTGCGGCTTGGTATTGGCACTTTGTTGACGTTGTCTGGCTTGGCCTCTACATCGCTGTTTATTGGATGTAAGTTAAATAGATAAATCGGGGCTTAATGCCCCGATTTATCTAATCTCTTACTGGTCTTATTTTTACTTAGCTAGTTCCCACTCGAATGCCGGTTGCCTCAATCAGGCCAAAATAGTGGGCAATCCATATCCCCAGGAATAAGGTAATTGAAAGGCCAATTCGCAACATTAAAGAATGAACCATTCTAGAGCTGCCCCCCTTATCCTTCATCATGAAGTAGAGGGCTGAACCCAAACTCCCTACAATCATTATTAGCAAAATTGGAATAACCCATTTCATATCAAAGTCCTCACTTGAATATTTTTTCTCACTTTTTTATCTCACGTATAGCTGCTACTTTATCAGCCCTTATAGTAGTTGTTCTTGGCTGTGGGGCGGGCGTGTGGCAACTAGATCGTGCAAATCAAAAGATTCGCCTGGGAAGCGCTTTAGAAGCAAAACAACAGTTACCAGTCCTAGATGCCAATACTCAGGATCTGAATTTTGATCAGGCCAATCAACGCCGCATGAAAGTTCGTGGTCGTTACCTGCCAGAAGAAGCGATTTGGTTGGATAACCGCCCACGCCCAATTCCAGAGGGGGATGCTGCAAATGTGGCTCAATCAGGCTTTTATGTGATGATGCCCCTAAAGTTAGAGGGAAAAGATAAGGTTATATGGGTTAACCGAGGTTGGGCGCCCCGTAACAATGAAAGTCGTACTCAGTTACCCCCTGTAAATACGCCAGATCGATCAATATCGATTGAGGGAGTGGTTTTTGGCCATCCGGGCAAGGTCTATTCATTGGGTAAATCTGAAGTTTCCTTAATTCAGCCACGCATCGAGCAAAATTTTGATTTAGATGAGGAAGCTAAAAGACATGGATGGCTTCAATTCCCCTTTATTTTGCGTGAATCCACCTCCGATATCAATGATGGCTTAGTAAGAAATTGGGCTCCTCCAACAAATGGAGTGGATCGCCATTATGCTTATGCCTTTCAGTGGTTTGCCTTGGCCTTGTGCGGATTTTTGTTTTGGTTCATTACTGGCCTAAAAGAATATCGACGCAAACGTCACGAATAAAGTAATAGCGGAGATCAAAGTGAGTAATCCAGAGTTGTTAATTCCGTCATCGCAAGCAGACACATCTGCGATTAATGCTCAGACTCGTCGCGGTCGCATGCAAATGTTGCTTCTATTGTTGGCTTGTGCAGCTCCAGTTATTGCATCATATTTATCCTATTATGTCTTTAAGCCCGAGGGCGGTAAAACCAACTTTGGCACCTTAGTGCAACCAGCCCAAGAAATGAATCCAGCTTGGTTTTCTATTCCCTTTAAAGGGAAATGGACCTTACTAATTGCTCGCCCGGCTGGTGAGTGCACTGTTCAAAAAAACCAATGCTTAGAGGCTTTATTTTTAATGCGACAGCTACGTATTGGCTTGGGAAAAGATAGCGATCGTGTTCAGTTGGTGTGGATCAATACCGACGGCAGGTCTGTAGACCCTGAGGTGTTGCTTGCTTATGATGAAAAAAAGGCAGGTTTTCAGATTGTATCTTTGCCATCCGATCCTATTTTGAGGGCTCAATTTGAAGCATGGTTAGACCATGAGGGTGCAGGGCAAAAAATACAGTTGATTGATCCAAGCCAAGCAAAGATGATGTATTTTCCAGTAACTAATTCACCTAAAGAATTCGGTAGCATCAAAAAAGATGTTGAAAAACTCCTACGCCTGAACCGAAAAGGTGAAAACCTACAATGAGTAGCTTCACTTTATTCGGAGAGCTTGGTGCAATAGCAATCCTCTTTGCTGGTTTGCCCCTAACCTACCTTTGGAAGAAGTCCGGCTATAACTTCTTCCAAAAACTCAATTGGGTTTTGGTCTTTATGACTTTTGACTTAATTGTGTTTGGAGCATTTACGCGCCTAACGGATTCTGGGCTTGGTTGTCCTGATTGGCCTGGGTGCTATGGAACCTCTAATCCATGGCATGCTATTGGAGACATTGAGCTAGCGCAAACGATGATGCCTACTGGCCCAGTGACTGTTATTAAAGCTTGGATAGAAATGATTCACCGCTATTTGGCAATGACGGTGGGTACTTTAATTTTGGTACAACTGGGTTTAGCATGGTCAAAAGTAAGGGTCTTGGGTGCTAAGCCGGTGCTTGCAAGTTTTGGTCTGTTGCTTTTAGTGTGCGTTCAGGGAGCCTTTGGTGCTTGGACGGTGACCTTAAAATTGCAGCCTATTATTGTCAGCGTTCATTTAATGCTGGCTTTAGCTTTGTTCGCATGCTTAACGGCGTATGCTCAACAAATCTGGGGTAAGAAAACTCCTTCTAATATGCAGTTACGCAGTAGACCGCTGTCGGCGAGCTTGCTGGTAATTGCATTTACTGTATTAACGATGCAGATATTTTTAGGTGCCTGGGTTAGTACTAACTATGCCGTTTTGGCTTGTCCTGATTTTCCGACATGTATGGGTGCGATTTGGCCAGAGACTGCTTGGCAAGAAGGATTTACTCTATGGCGTCAATTAGGACTTAATTCTCATGGTGAATTTATTTCCCCAGTAGCCTTGCAAACTGTTCATTGGACTCATCGAGTATTTTCGATACTTGCCTTTACTACGCTTAGCGTCATAGCTTGGCATGGTTTTCAAGTATCGACTAACGCTTCAACTGCTTTGAGAAGATATTCTTGTTTCATGTTTGCCATACTAATTCTCCAAATGCTTACTGGTATTTCTAACGTAGTATTTCAATGGCCTTTAGTGGCAGCATTAATGCACACTGCAGGTTCCGCGACTTTAGTATTCTGTTTGGTCAGGCTAAGTTATTGGGCTTCCTGGAAGCCATGGTTTCCCATTTCAATTGCAAAGCCATTATGAGCAGCCTAGAAAAATCCCCTTCCGTAGCAATGCCTCGCTGGCGACAATTTTGGGTGTTGACTAAACCACGGGTAACTCAACTTGCCGTGTTCTGTGCAGTGATTGGCATGTTTTTAGCTACACCAGGCATGGTCCCATACTCTATTCTCATTGGGGGCATCGTGGGCATCTGGCTATTGGCTGGCGCTGCATTTGCGATGAATTGTTTAATTGAGCAAGCAGTCGATGCCAAAATGAAAAGGACTGCATGGCGACCCTCTGCTACAGGCGAAGTCACTTCCCCCCATATTGTGATTTTTTCAATCGTCCTAGGTGGCTTGGGGATGATCATTCTGTGGAATTTTTGTAATCCATTAACAATGTGGCTTACGCTTGCCACCTTTGTTGGTTATGCAGTGATCTATACCTGGTTTCTAAAACCTGCTACGCCACAAAATATTGTGATTGGCGGGCTCTCTGGCGCGATGCCTCCAGCCTTAGGTTGGGCTGCTGTGACTAATACCCTTTCTGCAGAAGCATGGCTATTGGTCCTCATTATTTTTGTATGGACACCTCCGCACTTTTGGGCGCTTGCTTTATATCGTCGTGATGACTATGCCCAGTCTGGCTTGCCAATGCTACCGGTGACCCATGGTGAACGCTTCACACTCCTCAATATTTTGCTTTATACGCTTATCTTGATTGCAGCTACGCTATTGCCATATATTTATGGAATGAGTGGCTTAGTCTATTTAGTTTCAGCGCTGATTCTTGGTTTTGTATTTTTGGCGTATGCGATTGCCTTATTTATTTCGTATAGCGATGCCTTGGCTAAGAAAACTTTTCGATTCTCTATTACTTACTTGTCGCTGCTTTTCGCAGCATTGCTTCTAGATCACTATTTCATCATTTGAGTTCGCTATGTACCTTCAAAAACTATTGCAAGTAATGGCTCGGCTCCTTACCCTTTTTACATTAGTGATGGTCTTAGCTGCTTGTAGTCCAAAACAGAGCTTTAAGAACATTGATATTACGAGCAGCACTGCATTTGGAAAAGACTTTAGTTTGCTTGATCCAGGTGGCAAAACTAGAACCTTGGGAGATTTCAAGGGCAAAGTAGTGGTGATGTTCTTTGGTTATACACAGTGCCCAGATGTCTGCCCAACGACCTTAGCTGAAATGCAGCAGGTGATGAATTTGATGGGCCCTCAGGCCGATAAGGTGCAAGTGTTATTCGTAACGGTAGATCCTGAGCGAGATACTGCTGAAATTTTGAAACAGTATGTACCTGCCTTTGACCATCGCTTCTTGGGGCTACGTCCAGCAGACCAAGCAGCCTTAGACAAAGTGACAAAAGATTTTAAGATTTACTACAAGAAGGTTCCTGGAATTAGTCCTGGCTCATATACGATTGACCATACAGCAGGAAGCTATGCATTTGACCCAGAGGGGCATTTACGACTTTATATTAAGCATGCCCAAGGTCCTGAGACCTTGGCGCAAGACCTCAAGGAGTTGCTGAAATAAAGTTAAACTGCTTGTAGGAGGTTACGCATTTTCTTGAGAGCAGATGTCTCAATTTGGCGTATGCGCTCTGCTGATATGCCATATTCACCAGCAAGATCATGTAGCGTTTTTGTACCATGACCATCGGCGTCCATGGCCAGCCACCGCGATTGAACAATATTACGGCTACGCTCATCTAAGGCCATTAGCGCTTGATCCAATCTGGGTCCTTGTAACGCATTTGTCTCGGCAACAGCCATCTTCTCGGTAGGCTCTTGGGTACTATCTGCCAGCCATTGAATGGGAGCATAAGCAGACTCGTCGTCGCGATCGTCACCTTCTAAAGCAACGTCGCCACCAGCCAGGCGCATTTCCATTTCCTTAACATCGGAACCCTTGACGTCAAGCGCCTTGGCTAAGGCCTCAACTTCTTTAGGCGTTAGAGCACTCAAAGTAGGTTTATTGCTTCGTAAATTAAAGAATAATTTACGCTGTGCTTTGGTAGTGGCCACTTTTACTAAGCGCCAGTTTTTCAAGATGTACTCATGAATTTCTGCTTTGATCCAATGGATAGCATAGGAGACGAGACGAGCACCTTGATCAGGATCATACCGTTTTACAGCTTTCATAAGGCCAATGTTGCCCTCTTGAATTAAGTCAGCATGTGGAATTCCGTAGCCAAGATATTGGCGTGCAACCGATACTACCAATCGGAGATGTGACAGTACTAATGTTTTTGCAGCGTCGACATTTTCACTTTGACGGAACTCTTGTGCAAGCTGCAACTCTTGTGCAGCAGTAAGCATTGGTACGCGATTAACGTAAGAAATATAAGAATCAAGAGTGCCCACCCCAAGGGAGGGAAGCATTGGGAACGCAAGCGAAGATGCAGCAGTCTGCGCTACCGGCAAGGTTCGCCTTCTTTGCATTGCTGGTTTGTAAACTTTCTTTTGAATCATTTTTGATGATCGACTTGAATGGTTAGTAGGTTCTCATTTTAGCACTCTTATTAAGTGAGTGCTAATCGTTTTATTCCTATATAACCCATTGATTTAATTGAATAATTCATTTGAATATTGCCTTGCCGTGAAGGGGGTTAAGTCATCAATTCCCTCCCCCTTGCCTAGGGCTAAAACTGCTGGCTTAGGACCATTTTGAAAAGTATGGGCTAAAGCGCAGATAACCCCTCCCTTGGCCGTACCGTCCAATTTTGTCACTACTAATCCAGTCAGCCCTAGGGCTGCATGAAAGGCCTTTACCTGACTTAAACCATTTTGACCTGTATTGCCATCTAGAATCAGTAAAGTCTGGTGAGGGGCGCCAGGAAGGGCCTTGCCAATCACCCGCTTCACCTTCTTAAGCTCTTCCATTAAATGATCTTGAGTTGCTAGGCGGCCAGCGGTATCGATAATGAGGATATTGCTCTTGCGAGAGATGGCCGAATGAATAGCATCATGGGCTACAGCGGCAGCATCCCCGCCTTCTTGGGTTATGACATCTACCTGATTACGACCACCCCATTCTTGCAGTTGATTGCGGGCTGCAGCACGAAAAGTATCACCAGCGGCTAATAACACCGACTTGCCCTGAGATTGAAAGAGGCGACATAATTTTCCAATAGTGGTGGTTTTACCAGCGCCGTTAACCCCAATGATTAGCCATACTTCTGGGACGTTCATATCAGCATGAATATATAGCGGGTTAGGCTTAGGCTCTAAGGGGGAAAGCAGGGTAGCTACTTCATCAATTAAAAGCGCTTGCAGTGCTTCGGGGTTAGAAGCCTTTTCTGATTTTGCAGCCTTACGCAATTTGATTATGAGTTGTTGGGTCGTGGGTAGACCCACATCACTGAGAATGAGAGATTCTTCTAGGGCTTCAAACCAGGCTTCATCAGTCTGGTTAGATTTGAAAAGGGATCCGAGGGTTTTACGTAGGCCGAACATAATCGATACAATTTAATCCTTGCATCTTATCAATTTAATTCTTGGGATACGGTGATCTTACAGATGTCTTCAAATTTTTTACGAATTTTCTTCTTTTTCTTCTTTTGTTGTCAGATGGCATGGGCGACGCCAGCTTCTGCGCCTGATACCTATGAATACCAACTATCTAATGGGCTCAAATTGATTGTGCGCGAGGATCATCGTGCACCGACTGTGGCTCATATGGTTTGGTATCGAGCAGGATCTATGGATGAGTTCAATGGCGGTACTGGTCTGGCCCATGTTCTTGAGCACATGATGTTCAAGGGAACTGTAAAAGTGAAAGCGGGAGAGTTTTCACGATTAGTAGCTGCAGTAGGTGGTCGGGAAAATGCCTTTACATCACGTGATTACACTGCTTATTTTCAGCAGGTAGAAAAGTCTAAATTAGATGATGTTATCCAGCTTGAGGCTGATCGTATGGCCAATCTTAGCTTTGATGATGCTGAATTTTTAAAAGAAATTCAAGTGGTGATGGAGGAGCGGCGCCTTCGTACTGAGGATAATCCCAGTAGCTTATTAAATGAAGCGCTGATGGCAACTGCCTATATGAGCTCCCCTTATCGCCATCCCGTGGTTGGCTGGATGAATGATTTAGAAAACATGAAGGCCGATGATGCGCGTGAGTGGTATCGCCGTTGGTATTCGCCAAATAACGCAACCGTAGTAGTCAGCGGCGATGTGGATTCTGAGCAAGTTCTTCGAAGTGTAGAGAAATATTATGGCGTGCTGCCCGCCCATGAGCTACCAGTACGAAAGCCTCAATTAGAGCCGCCTCAAAAGGGCGTCAAGCAAGTACAAGTGATGGCGCCGGCAGATAGCGCGCAATTAGCAATGGCGTGGAAAGTGCCCAAACTGCAACCTAATAACTTAGATGATGATGAACCGTACGCGCTCGAGATTTTGGCTTCGGTATTGGATGGCTACGACAACGCACGCTTAAATCGCATCATGGTTAAACAAGAGCGGGTGGTTAATGATGTCGGAGTTGGATATGACATGACCTCTCGTGGACCAGGGCTTTTTATTATTAGCGCCAGTATGGCCAAAGGAAAAACAGTAGCGCAGGCAGAATCCAGCATACGTAAAGCCCTAAAGGAAATTTGTGACAAAGGCATCTTAGATTCTGAATTAAAGCGTATTAAAGTGCGCATTCTTTCGGAACAAATTTATAAACGGGATTCAATCTTTGGTCAGGCAATGGAAATTGGAAGCACTGAGATGGCTGGATTTTCATGGCGAGAGATTGATTTAATTTTAGAGAGGGTTCAAGCTATTACTCCCGCCCAAGTTCAAGCGGTAGCTAAAAAATATCTAGTGAATGAAGGGTTGACTATTGCCGTATTAAATCCGCAGGCACGCAAGACTTTTGGGGTTGAGAAGGGAGAGGTCCAGTGATGAGTATTTTAAAACGGATTTCTCTCATTACTTTGTTGATTCTTGGTGTGATCGGTTCTGCCCATGCAATTTTGCCGATTGAAAAGCTAGATTCTTTTAATGGTGCGCAAGCCTATTTAGTGCAGACCAGAGCATTGCCAATGGTTGATATTGAAGTGAGTATTGATGCAGGTGATCGATATGACCCAGAAGCTAAAATCGGGTTGGCAACAATGACGGCAGGGCTTATGAGTTATGGGGCGCGTTCGAATCAGGCGTTATTAAGCGAAGCACAAATTGCTGATGAGATCGCTGACTTGGGTGCCTATATTGACTTCTCCGTGAGCGGTGAGCGCGCTGTTATGAGAATTCGCAGTCTGAGTAGACAAGATCTGCGTGACCGCGCAGTTCAGTTGGCATCAGCGTTGTTAAGTGCGCCTACTTATGATGCCAAAGTATTGGTACGTGAGAAACAAAGAATGACTACGGCCTTGTTGGAGGCTGAAACCAAACCAGAGTCCGTATTAGAGCGGAGCTTTAGAAAATCAGTTTATGGTAGCTATCCTTTGGCTTACTCACCTTCAGTTCAAACGGTTGCCAATGTCAGTGTTTCTGACTTACAGCAATTTCATCAGCGGTTTTATTGTGGAGATCGCATGATTGTCAGTATCGTTGGTGATGTTAGTCGGTCTGAGGCTGCAGATATCGTTAAAAATTTATTGCAGAATATTCCTCGTGTTGCATCAAACATTCCAAAGCTTCCGGAGTTTCAGCGTTCACCAGTGGAGCCGTTAAGTCAGCGCGAGATACAAATTCCCTTTGATTCTCAGCAGGCTCATATTGCGATGGGGATGACCGCTGTTACTCGTAGCAATCCCGATTACTTCCCCCTCATGGTTGGAAATTATATTTTGGGCGGCGGTGGATTTGTATCGCGACTGATGTCTGAGGTACGTGAGAATCGTGGCCTAGCCTATAGCGTGTTTAGTTACTTTGCGCCTGGTAAAGATGCTGGAATATTTCAGGCTGGATTGCAAACAAAAAATGATCAAGCCACTTTGGCTCTTGAAATAATGAGTGCGACCATGGAAAAATTTATTGCTAGTGGCGCGACTATGTCGGAGCTTGCTGCTGCTAAATCAAATCTGATCAATGGCTACCCATTAAGAATCGACAACAACCGAAAGTTGCTCGACAATATTTCGTCAATTACATGGAATAAATTACCGCTCGATACAATGGAAACTTGGACCGCTCAAGTAGAGGCAGTTACCCTTGAGCAGGTAACTGTTGCGTTCCAAAAATATCTTGCAATGGATCGAATGAAGATTGTAGTTTTGGGAGCAAAAAATAAGTAAACCAGAGAAACCATTCAAGGCCTCTTCTCAAGGGCATCGCCTTGAGCTTCCAAAAAAGGTGCGAATCATTGGGGGGGTTTGGCGCAGTCGTTTGTTATCCGTTTTAGATTTGCCGGGATTACGCCCCACTACAGATCGTATTCGAGAAACGCTTTTTAATTGGCTTGGACAGGATTTAACTGGTTTATGTTGTTTAGATTTATTCGCAGGTACTGGCGCCTTAGGTTTTGAGGCTGCATCGCGGCACGCACAGATCGTGACCTTGATTGAAAAGGACAAAAAAGCCCATGCTAACCTTCTAGTTAATTTTTCTGCCTTGCAATCTTCACCTGTTCCAGGTGTGGTCCATATTTTGCACAAAGATAGCATAGAGTTTTTAAAACAACAGGCCGATCAATCAAGCAACCTCATTTTTATTGACCCCCCTTTTCAGGAAGAATTCCTATTTGAGGAAGCGGTAAGGCAAGCCGGACGTATTTGCGATGACAGCACTGGTGGCGGTATATATGTAGAATTTCCTGCTAATCGCTCTCGCGAGCAGGTTGAAGCTCTCTTGCCTGAATGGCACTGTGGAAAGTACCTAGAGGCTGGTCAGGTAAAAGCCTGTCTATTTCGATCTGGAAGGAGCTAAACTCTTGCCTGTAGCTGATAAAGCCTTAGGAGAGTTATGACTGTTGCCGTATATCCAGGAACATTTGATCCATTTACTCGTGGTCACGAGGACTTGGTTCGCCGCGCCTCGAGTGTTTTTGGTGAGTTGATTGTTGGGGTGGCCGATAGTCGCAGCAAACACCCATTTTTCAATCTAGAAGAGCGCATTGAGATTGCTCAAGAAGTTCTCGGTCATTACCCCAATGTGAAAGTTGTGGGTTTCTCTGGGTTATTAAAAGACTTTGCTCGTGAGCATCATGCCCGCGTCATCGTTCGTGGCCTGCGAGCCGTCTCTGATTTTGAGTATGAGTTTCAGATGGCCGGAATGAATCGCTATCTTTTGCCTGATGTCGAAACTTTATTCTTAACGCCGTCTGATCAGTATCAATTTATCTCCGGTACCTTCGTGCGTGAAATTGCTTCAATGGGTGGTGACGTCGGCAAGTTTGTTTTCCCGTCTGTCGAAAAATGGTTGATAAAAAAGACCGCAATTCTCAATCAAAGTAAAGAGTAGGTTTAGCGAGCGCTTTATATGGCCTTAATGATCACGGACGAGTGCATCAACTGTGATGTGTGTGAACCAGAGTGTCCAAATGATGCTATTTATATGGGGTTGGAGATATATGAAATCAATCCTAGTAAGTGCACTGAATGTGTTGGGCACTTCGATGCTCCACAGTGCCGTCAGGTTTGCCCGGTTGATTGCATTCCGCTTAACCCTGAGTTTCCGGAAAACCAGATGCAGCTTATGGCGAAATACCAGCTCCTGACCGCTGTTCTTAAAGCGGAAGTTGCCAAGTAGTGCTGATAGCCAGTTAAATTGCCTTGGAATGCAGCTCAAGCATTGCTGCTTGACTATCGCCTTTTAAGAATAAGGGCAGAATCTGCAAACCATTTTGAATACTGGAATCGATTTTCTGTTGCTCCGCCTTCAAAGGCCTTCTTAAAACGTAGTCAGCGACATCCATAGGATGTCCAGCATCGGCAAGATCACGTGGATGGCCTATTCCTAGGCGCAGGCGCCAATAGTCAGGAGTACCAAGGTGGGCTTGTATGTCTTTTAAGCCATTGTGCCCACCAGTACCCCCGCCTAGCTTGATACGCGCTGCACCAGGCTTCAGGTCTAACTCGTCCTGCACTACCAGGATATCTTTGGGTAAAATTTTATGAAAGCGACAAAGCGCAGCAACTGCTTGGCCGCTTAAGTTCATGTATGTACTGGGTTTTAGCAAGAACAGGTCCTCACCATCCCATTTAGATTTAGCCACCTTGCCATTAAATCGCTTCTCAGTTTCAAAACGGGTATTTAACTGTTTTGCGAGGGCGTCTACAAACCAAAAGCCAGCATTGTGCCGGTCTTCTATGTGCTCTTCACCTGGATTGCCAAGGCCAACAATTAATTTAGTCATGATGAGATTTTCAGAGTAGAAGCATAGCCCAAAAAAGAAAACCCGCAAAAAGCGGGTTTTCTTTGATGTAAAAATGCAGCTTTAAATAATTAAGCTTTATCTTTTGGCGCTTCACCAGCAGGTGCAGCAGCCGGTGCTGCTTCAATATCTGCAGATTTCACGGTTGGAATACGTGCATTGGCCAACACTGGGTTTTCTTGCTCAATATGCAATACCAAGGTAACCCCTTTTGGCAATGTAATGTCTTTTGCATGAATACCGCGACCAACTTCTATGTTTACCAAGTCCACTTCAATAAACTCTGGCAAGTCTGCTGGCAAGCAAGAAACTTCCAATTCTGTTGCGATGTGGCTGATGGCAGCGCCTTGCAATTTGACCGCAGCTGAAATTTCCGCATTGCTGAAATGTAATGGAACGCGCATGTACACTTTTTCAGTAGCAGAAACACGCTGAAAGTCGATATGCAAAACCAAAGGCTTAAATGGATGCATCTGGTAATCGCGTAAAAGCACTTTTTGTGCTTTACCGTCGATTTCGAGATCAAGGATGGATGAGTGGAATGCTTCCTTGCGGAGAGCATGAAATAGTGCGTTGTGATCCAATTCAACAGCTAGAGCGGCGTCTTTGCCGCCATAGATAATTCCCGGAGTTTTACCGGAGTTGCGCAGACGGCGGCTCGCACCCGTTCCCTGTACGCTTCTTTCAAAGGCTACTACTTTCATATTTAATTCCCAAAATAAAGGTTAATTTCCGTTCGCGACCAAACAGAAAAGCCTTTGATTATATCGTGGGATTTGAGCTTTCTGCTGAGAAAAGCCTCAAAATTGCCAAATACTAGGATAAAACAGTAATTTTGGCTTTATTCAGCAAACATGGACATGACAGAATCGCCCCTGCTAATGCGGGAAAGGGTTTCGGCCAAAATAGGAGCTACGCTTAGTTGACGAATTTTGGTTACTTTCATGGCCTCTGGAGTGAGGGGGATGGTGTCGGTAATCACTAATTCATCAAGTTCTGAAGCGACAATACGAGCAACTGCATCACCCGAGAGTACTGCATGAGTACAGTATGCAGTTACACCCTTGGCCCCGCGCTCTTTAAGAGCTTCAGCAGCCTTGCAAAGCGTTCCACCAGTATCAATGATGTCATCCATGATGACGCAATGGCGACCTTCTACTTCGCCGATTAAATGCATGACTTCAGAAACATTGGCTTTAGGACGACGTTTATCAATAATTGCTAAATCTGTGCCTAATTGTTTGGCCATCGCACGAGCGCGCACTACGCCACCAATATCGGGAGAAACAATGATTAGGTCTTTTTGGGTTTTCTGACCTTGTAGATCGCTTAGCAAAACAGGGGAGGAGTAGATGTTATCCACCGGGATATCGAAAAATCCCTGAATTTGGTCGGCATGGAGATCCATGGTCAAAACTCGCTCAACACCTGCAACGGATTGCAACATGTTCGCAACGATTCTCGCCGAGATAGCAACACGAGCTGAACGCGGGCGACGATCTTGTCTGGCATAACCGAAGTAAGGAATCACTGCGGTTATGCGACTTGCTGATGCTCGTTTAAGGGCGTCAATCATGATCATGAGCTCCATCAAACTATCATTGGTTGGGGCGCAAGTGGACTGAATAACAACAACATTTTTACCGCGAACATTTTCTTGAATTTCTACTTGAATCTCGCCATCCGAGAAGCGGCCAACAAAGGCTTTTCCCATGGGGAGATTGAGTTCTTTGGCAACAGCATGAGCCAGAACCGGATTTGCATTGCCTGTAAAAAGGGTCAATAACTCAGCGTTCATGTGGGCGGACATAGTCTATTTTAGGATTTTGGTAGAGGTCGAATGGATGTCATTTAGTCGTATCTACAGTGTTTGGCAGGGGAAGAAGGATTCGAACCTTCGCATGCTGGAATCAAAATCCAGTGCCTTAACCAGCTTGGCGATTCCCCTACAGGTCATTCTGAAGACATCAAATTGTAAGCGGGATTCTTATTTAGCCCCCGAACAATCCGACCTACCCATCCTTTTGGAAGATTTTGCAAAAGACTTTCTAGTTTTGCGACATCCATCTTAGGGTCCAAGATGGTAAATACGCTACTTCCAGAACCAGACATACAAGGCAGTGAACCCGGTAATGCTTGGCAAATCCAATCTAATGCTTGCTTCACTTCAGGACAAATCCGCATCGCCACTGCTTGACAGTCGTTGGACTGATTTGACAATGGTGATGCAAGAAAGCCATCTATTGTAATCGGAGCATGATCCCGGGTCAATTGCGGGTCTTCAAAAATTCGAGAAGTGGCTATCCCTTTATTTGGGAAAATCACTAAAAATTTTTGGGTTTTTAGGGTAATTTCATGTATTTTTTCACCAACCCCTTCAACAAATGCATTTTTTCCGAAGATAAAAAATGGTACATCTGCCCCCAGCCTCAAACCTAGTGCGCTTAAAGTAGTTCTGTCGAGATTGAGCTGCCATAGATGATTGAGGCCAATCAGGGTGGTAGCAGCATCTGAGGATCCCCCGCCCAGGCCGGCCCCCATTGGAATTTCTTTTTTGAGAGTAATTTCTACGCCACTACTTATGCCGCAAAAATCTTTCAATAGTTGTGCTGCACGTACCACCAAATCATGTTCAGGGGCCACTCCATGAATAGGGTTTACTCGGCGAATCTCATTGTCCGCGATTAAATTAAGACTGAGGATATCGCACCAATCAATCAGTTGAAATGCGGATTGAAGTAAATGATAACCATCCGCACGACGGCCAATGATATGTAGGAAAAGATTGAGCTTAGCTGGAGAGCGAAGCTCCAATAGATTTTTTTTATTTCTGGAGTCACTCATTCGGATTGTCAAATACTAGGCGAATATCAATCGACCCGATATTAGAACTGCGGGTCATAGAGAGCTTTTCTAGGCGACTAGAGTTACCCCAGACGTAACTGAGAGTCCAGCCATCTTGAGAAATCTTACTCACCTGACCATTGCTATTGCGCTCCACACTGGCATTGCTGCCGGAGCGTGTTTGACCCCTTAACCAGTCTGATAATCCTCGCGCTGGTAAGGGCAAACCTAAGGCATTTTGAAGTAGCGTATCAGCATCTACGGCCGTAGTTATTTGTCCGTTTCGTTCGAGTGATGCTTCTCCTGGCTTGATCGTAATTTTGGCTATGGATCCGCCAACTGGGCTACGAACCTCTAGTACATCAGTCAGGGCATCTTGAGTTAATGTAAATCCACCGGACCCACCTTGATTATTGGCATCAGTAATTCCTGTAACTTTTACAGAAAAACGCCCATCCCATGAGCCTTTAGCGGCTTGATCATCTAGAGACCAATCTGGCTTGAGGCGCCTTAAAGTTTCCATCAAAGTTGGATTGTTAGCATCCAATTTTTGTCCTTGTCGCCAGATATCTTCAGCCTCTGAAGGGCGCTTCATGGTCCAAAGAACTTCTCCAATGTGCGCCGCAATATCTGCTTCAGGTTTTATATTAAAAGCCTCTTGCAACTGTGCAAGAGCTAGCGCATTTTTACCCATGCGGAAATTCACCCAGCCTAAACTATCTAGGATAAAACCATCTTTAGGTGAGAGCTGATGTGCCTTGCTGATCAGCTTAAATGCCTCAGGTAAATTCGTATTACGATCGGCAAGGGAGTATCCCAATGCATTAAGACTGTTAGCATCGTTTGGATTGGTACGCAAAATAGTACGTAAGGTTTTCTCCATAACCTCACTGTGCCCGGATTTTTCTGCAGACATGGCGTAGGTATAAAGGGTGCCTGGATCTTTTGGTAGGGGATTTACCGCAGAAACAATTGCATAAAAGGCATGCAAGGCATCTGACTCATCATTTGCCTTAGAAATTAGCATCTGAATCTGTTGTAGGGTAATTTCGCGTTGCGCAGCTGTTTGCTGATTGAGTAGAGAAATAGCTGGTTTTACAGCATCTGACCAGCGTTGATTCAAAATAAGCAGAGTTACAAGTACTTCCTTCGGCTTGGTTTGCGATGGATCTGCCAGGCTGTCCCATGTTTGTGCAGCTTGAAGGGCTAGGTCTGGTGAGCCCGCAGTAATGGCTATCTCCATAGCGCGTTGGGCTAAGCGGGGGTCATTTAGCTGGCGAGCAAGCTCCAGATAGGTGCTGTAGGCTAGTCCAGCCTCACCGCGTTGCAAGGCAATTTCAGATGCCAGGACTCCAAAGACGGCTTCCCCATTTTCAAGGGTATTGGTTTTTGCAACAACCAAGGTGCTCGATAGGCTGATGCCAATCGATGTCGTCAGTAACAAGCACCGCAAAAGCGGTTTGAATGCAAATTTGGTCATAAGCACATTCTAATCTGCGAATCTACAATCCATACTTATGCCTGAACTCCCAGAAGTCGAAGTAACTCGCCTTGGAATCCTGCCCCACTTGGAGGGGAGGAAGATGTCCGAGGTCAAAGTTATCGATGGCCGCTTACGCTGGCCAGTGCCAAGTAATTTAGCCAAAATCCTTCCTAGTCAAAAGGTGTGGGGCATAGAGCGGCGTGGCAAGTACCTGTTAATAGAAATGGATACAGGCTACCTCTTAGTTCATCTTGGAATGACGGGAACTTTGCGAGTGCTCCCAAGTAGTGATCCTCTAAAGATACATGATCGCATTACCTTTGAATTTGGCAAAATCAGCCTACGTCTTCATGACCCCAGAAAATTTGGAGCAGTTTTATGGCACCCAAAATCCAAAGGGCCAATCGAGCAATTTCCCCTTTTACAAAAATTAGGGGTTGAGCCTTTTTCTCCAGGGTTTGCTGGTGAGCAAGGTGCAGATGTTCTGTACAAGTCTTCTCGTAATCGAAGTATTGCAGTAAAGCAGTTTTTGCTAGCAGGGCAAGCAGTTGTTGGGGTTGGCAATATCTATTGTTCAGAAAGCTTATTTGAGGCGGGCATTCATCCAGCAAAGGCAGCCGGAAAACTGACGCGCCCTCAGTGCGCTCGCCTAGCCAGTGCCATTAGACTAATTCTGAAAAAAGCCATTGAAGCAGGGGGCAGCTCACTAAAAGACTTTGTAAATAGCGAGGGGGAGCCAGGACATTTTATGGTTCAGACTAAAGCATACGATCGGAAGGGCCAAGCTTGTAAAGTCTGCAAAACACCAATTAAACAAATCGTCCAAGGACAACGATCTACTTATTTTTGCCCTCAATGTCAAAAACGTTGATCACTACTTTCTCAAAAAGGCTCATTGACTGGTATAGGCATGAGGGGCGCGAGGGATTGCCTTGGCAAGGAGTTAGAGATCCCTATGCAGTTTGGATTTCAGAAATCATGTTGCAGCAAACTCAAGTAGCAACAGTCCTAGAGCGGTACCCACGCTTTATGAAGCGATTTCCTACAGTGAATCGCTTGGCTGTAGCGCCCATAGATGACGTTTTAGCTGAGTGGGCTGGTTTGGGTTATTACTCACGCGCTCGTAACTTACATGTATGCGCGCAGCAGGTGGTTAAGCTCTTTGATGGAAAATTTCCAAGCGATCCTCTATTGCTAGAGCAATTGAAGGGCATTGGCAAATCTACTGCTGGAGCGATAGCTGCTTTTGCGTTTCATAAACGAGCGCCAATCTTGGATGCAAATGTAAAGCGGATCTTAGCGCGCTTATTCGCAATTGAAGGAGCGATTGCATCAAAGCAAGTGAGCGACCGTCTCTGGGTGTTGGCTCAAGACTTGCTTCCAGGCAGCCCTAAAGACATGCCGGCTTATACACAGGCTTTGATGGACTTTGGAGCGACCTGGTGCACTTCACGTAAGCCAGTCTGCTTGACTGATACGCACCAGTGCCCATTTGTTAAAGATTGTCAGGCTAACTTAAGTAACCAGGTACTTTCCCTCCCTCAAAAAATAGTAAAAGCCAAATCTCCGGAATTTGATTGCGACATGCTATTGATGCGACATGGGGATATGGTCTTGTTGCAAAAACGCCCTGATAGTGCGATTTGGGGCGGCCTTTGGTCGCTACCAGAATCTACATGGCGAGCTAAGACTTCAGGTAGCTTGAGCGGGTCCCAGCCCACGCTAGGGGCGCTATTGAGTCTGACATTACCAGAGGAAAATAGCGCAGCGGTATTAAAGCAATGCAAGATACCGCAACGTGGAAATTATATTAAACATATTTTTACTCACAGGCGCCTGTGGATACAAATCTGGCACGTTAATGCGCTTGATGCCATATTATTTTCTCAGTCAAATTTAAGGTGGATACCACTTCGCCAGCTAGGACAGTTTGGCTTGCCGCAACCTGTTAAATTGCTATTGCAGGAATTGAGTCTAATTCGCGATGGCGAGTTAAAAAGCTAATTTGAAGGTCAGCCAATTCTTTGCGCGCATAAAAATGTTCGCTAATACGTTTCACTAAATAGACTGAGCGGTGTTGGCCACCAGTGCAACCAACGGCGACAGTCAAATAACTGCGACCATCGGCAATGTAGTGAGGTAACCATTTTTCAGTAAACTGAATAATGTCCTTTTCCATGCTCACAACCTCAGGAATCTTTTCGAGAAACTCTTGAACCAGCTTATCTTTCCCAGAAAGGGGTCGAAGATCTTTTTCGTAGTGTGGATTAGGGAGGCAGCGCACATCAAACACTAGGTCGGCCTCACTAGGCAAGCCATTTTTGAAGCCAAATGATTCAAAAATCACTGATAGACCAACTGATTTATCTTTTAATAGATCCTGAATCCAGAGGCGAAGTGCATGAGCAGGGAGATTGCTTGTATCAATTCCATGTGCTTGACTACGTAATGGTTCCAGCAAGCTTCGCTCAGCATCTATTGCCTCGGTTAAGGTGGCCGATTGAGTTTTTTCAGTATTGACAGAGAGCGGGTGGCGACGACGGGTTTCTGAAAATCGCGCAATCAAGGTATTGGTATCGGCGTTTAAGAAAAGAATCTTCACCTCATGATTGCGACGGAGATTTTCTAGAATAAGCGGTAGTTCAGAGATTGACTGACCACGACGCGCATCAATGGCTACAGCCACCCTCTCACTTTTTTCATTCTCCAGTGTACTAATTAAGCTTTCCAATAGGGGCACGGGAAGGTTATCTACACAATCGTAACCCGCGTCTTCAAAAGCTTTTAGAGCAACGGATTTACCTGAGCCCGAAATTCCGGTAATCAGATTAATTTGCATATTAAAGTAGGCGGCCTTGAAATTTAACTGAGTCGTTTTCAGCATTCATTTGTAGACGCTGCCGCTCAATAAATTCTTTTAGGGTGTCAATACCGCGTAACTGCAAAATAGTATTTCGTACAGCAGCTTCAACCAGTACCGCCAAATTTCGACCTGCAGCCACTTGAATTTTTACAGTTCGAATACCAACACCCAAGACATCAATATGCTGAGCTTCTAGCGGTAAGCGTTCAAACTCGCCATCAGTGCGGCGCACAAGCTGAACAATTAAACGTAGCTTTAATTTGCGACGGACTGCAGTTTCACCAAAAATCGTTCGAATATCGAGTAGGCCCAATCCGCGAACCTCCAAGAGATTACGCAAAATAACTGGGCAACGACCTTCAATGTAATCTGGACCAAGTCGTGCAAAATCTACTGCATCATCAGCTACAAGACCATGACCCCTAGAAATCAACTCAAGCCCCAATTCGCTTTTGCCTAGACCTGATTCGCCCATGATTAAAACACCCAAGCCCAGAATATCCATGAAAACGCCATGCATAGTGATTTGGGGGGCGCCAATCTTAGTGAGATAGGTACGCAGATGGTCAATAACTTCTGCTGCAGAGATAGGTGTGGTGAACAAGGGAGTGGAGGATCGTTGGCAGAATAGCTGCAGGTCAGGATCAGCAGATTTGCCATTGGCCACAATAACGCATGGGGGTGTTTTTGAGATGAGGCTAGATATTTGTTCTTGTTTTTGTTTATGCTCAAGCGCAGCATGGTAGTCCACCTCTTGATCACCGAAAATTTGAATACGACTAGGGTGAATGAGATTTAAGTGGCCGACTAAGTCCGAGCTAGCCGCCGCTGCCTTTACAGCCTCTGGAGGAAATGTGCGATCCGCACCTTCTAGGCCGCCAATCCATGACAGCTTCAAATCTGAAACATTGTCATCAAAAATCTGCTGTGCAGTTACTCCCTCTAAAAGCAAAGGCTGAGTCATGAGGGTGAGCCCCAAGTTTGGAGCATCTGACATACAACATCAGGACTACTTTCAGTATTTAGTGACTTGCGGGCATCTGGGTCTGATAAAAGTTGCGCAATGGAGGATAAAATTTCAAGATGTAGCTGAGTTGCTTTTTCAGGGACTAATAGAAATATCAAAATGGAAATTGGTTCGCCATCTGGTGCAAGAAATTCAATTGGGTCTCGGAGCCTAAAGAATGCAGCAACAGGTTGCTTAAGCCCCTTGACTCGACCATGAGGAATGGCTACCCCTGCGCCTAGGGCGGTTGATCCCAAATCTTCGCGGGCATTGAGGAAGCCAACAATTGCGTTGGGATCCAAACCAGTTTTTTGGGAAAAAATAGCTCCAGCAGCTTCAAATACATCTGCTCTGCTTTTGGCAGGATCATCTAGCGCAATGCGGTCTAGGGTAAAAAGATCAGTCAGGACATTCATATCAAATGATTATATGTGTCCTGAGGCAAGCAATTACTCAAAATGTTTGTCGTGATAGTGATCTTGTATTTTTTCTTTGTGTTTTACGACCTGACGCTCGAGTTTATCAACAACCGCGTCCATGGCGTGATACAAATCAGCATTATGGGCCTCAGCAAAAAGTTCTTTGCCTTTGAGGTGGATGGTGATCTCAGCGCTTTGGCGAAGATCTTTCTCTTTGGCATTATCGATAATCAGGAAGGCTGATGCGTCGAGCACATGATCAAAGTGTTTTCGAACTTTAGCCAAACCTGTCTCAAGGTGGGTACGCATGGCTGGAGTAACTTCTACATGACGGCTATTAATTTTTAAATTCATCAGCAGCTCCTATTTAATATGCTTGCACAAACAGGGACAGGGGTGTGCAGCAAGCCCCTTCAATACTTAGAGTCATTTTTCTAGGAAATTTATACCCATGCCTCCAGCGTATCAGCGATTTTGCTGAAAACCAAGGGGGCAGATCATGTTTAGCTAATAAAATTTCCCAAAGGAAATACTTTACATCCGGAAGTTTTCGCCTAAATAGACTCTTCTCACAGCATCGTTTTTAATAATTTCATCGGGTTTTCCTGAGGCCAGGACACTACCCTCACTAATAATGTAGGCATGATCGCAAATGCCCAGAGTTTCGCGCACATTATGGTCGGTAATTAAAACCCCAATTTGGCGATCGCGTAAGAAGCGAACAATCCTCTGAATTTCCCCAACGGCAATAGGGTCAACACCAGCGAATGGCTCATCTAGCAAAATAAATTTTGGTTGCGAAGCTAAGGCCCTGGCAATTTCTACACGTCGACGTTCACCACCAGAAAGTGATAAAGCGGGGCTATCTCTGAGATGGCTGATTTGAAGTTCGCCCAAAAGTTCATCCAAGCGAAGGGCGATTTCTATTTTGCTTAGAGGCTTGCCACCTTGTACCTGTAGCTCCAAAACGGCCTGAATATTTTCGGCAACATTAAGTTTTCTAAATACAGAAGCCTCTTGGGGGAGATATGACAAGCCCATGCGAGCACGTTCATGAATCGGTAAATGTGTGATGTCTTTTCCGTCAAGATTAATGTCACCACCATCAAGAGGTACCAAACCCACCATCATATAAAAGGAGGTGGTTTTGCCGGCACCGTTAGGGCCAAGCAATCCAACCACTTCACCGCACTTTACTTCAATCGAGACATCACGAACGACAGTCCGTGATCCATAACGTTTTTGGAGGTGGTGTGCGCAAAGTGTGGCAGGGCCATCATTGCTTGCTATATCCGCAGTCATTTTTCTAGTGTAGCTTTTCTTCTTGGTGAAAGGACGGCTCTCGCTAAGGGGAGGTCATCAGGTTTGGCGTTATCTGGTGGGGAGACACGATAATATTGCTTTACATCATCATATTCAATTTTCCAACCACGCAACTGATCCACCATTTGCATGTTCAGTAGCCGCTTTAAACTAGCATCGCCCGTTAAAGTAAGCCATTCAGTTTTAGCGTTATACGTCACCACGCTTGCGCGCCCTTGCATATACTCATCAGCAAGGCCTTCGCGTCGCTGTCTAAAGCTGGCAACTAAGTCAGGCGTTCCTTGAACATCTACATACTCATAACCTTCAGGATCAACTTTAATATTGCCTTTTGCTCCGGTAATGAGAATGCTGCCCTTGGTTAAAAGAACGTCACCGTCTAATTCATAAGCTTGCTGCACATCATTAACAGAGACTTTTTCAGCTTCAAGAATAATTGGCTTATCTTGATCAGCTTTTTCAGCGAAAGCCGATTTAACCCCATTAATTCCAAACGTTAGGATCAATATGAGAGCGATGCGCACGATGATGGGATAAGTCAAGGTCATTGTTGTGTGCCTTGCTGAACACGCTCAATACGGCCTCGTACTTGGCCCGACAAGACCATGCTTTGTTCTACGTTGTTAAAGGTTCCCCCATCCGTTGAATGGATGACTGACATTCCTTGCTCCAAAGTAATTGGCTTATCGGTTTCTATGACGTCGTCATTAATTAGAACTTTGAAATAAGAGGACCTGGCCAACATACGTGGCCTTGCAGGCTCCGCTGCGGAGGCGACCTGAGGAGGTCGAAAGATTTCTGCATTACCCATTAAATCCAAAATGGTGAGATCACCATCTAAGTGGCCCGTATCTGATTTGACTGTCACTGGAGATTTTTCAGGTGGGAACAAACGCATGCGCGGCGTTTGTATATCAATCGATGCATCATCATCGTAGTGGGTCACCTTGTTCCCAAGGACTCGATACTTTGTCTTGCCTAATTCATTTAAGGCTGAAAGGGCACCATTTACGATGGTGTAGTCGGGCTCATGTAGGCGTGCGCGCTCGATAGCAGATTTTTCAGAAGGTTCATTTTTCTTGACCAGCCAAAATGTGACTAGGGTTAAAGTACTCATGAGAATCAAGGGCATTAGGCGTAGTAAGGCACGCAATAAGCCGACCTTGATTTTTTGAGCATTCCATTCCATTTTTAAATACCTTATGCAAACACCTGTGCGAGCAATTCTTCATAGCGGTTTTGAGCTTTCAGAATCAGATCACATACTTCACGAACGGCACGATTTCCGCCAGTATTCTCAGTAATAAAGTGAGCGGTTTCTTTAACGGCTTCATGAGCCTGAGCAGGGCATACTTTAAAGCCTGCTGACCTCATCATTTTTAAATCGGGCCAATCATCACCCATTACCGCACAATCTGTCACACTTAAGCCTAACGATTTTAGAATCTCACCTAAAGCAAGAGCCTTATTTTCTACTCCCATATGAACCTGTGCAATACCAAGCTCTTGACAGCGAGCTAAAACCATTTTGGAAGTTCGCCCAGTAATGATGGCAGTAGGAATGCCTATTTGCTCAAGAAGTTTGATGCCAAAGCCATCCTGAATATCAAATGCCTTTAGAACTTCTTTGCCTTCAGCCCCGATAAATACTTGGCCATTAGTTAATACGCCATCAACATCTAGCACTAGAAGTTTAACTTTGCTAGCCCGCTCCCAAGCTTGGGGGTGCTGACTTAAAGGATTGGTATTGTGAGTATGAAAGGCGCTAGGCATAAGAGAAGTTCATTGAAATAACTAAGGGGAGGGGTAATCTTCTTAACGCGTTAAATTAAATAACTTTCGCCGCAAATAAGTCGTGCAGGTTAAGGGCGCCAAGCAACACACCATGAGGGTCTGTGACTACTAAATGGTTGATGCGGTGTTTTTCCATCATCTCAATAGCTTCTTCAGCCAGTAACTCTGGTGGAATAGTGCGTGGTGTGGAAGTAATGGACTCCTGTAGCGTCACGCCAGCGAGGTTGGTACTCTTTTCTAAAAGACGGCGTAAATCGCCGTCAGTAAAAATGCCAGCAACTTTCTGATCTTTATCCAAAGTCACAACCATACCCATGCGCTTGGCAGTCATTTCTAGCAGGGCATCGGGCAATGATGCTTCCAAAGAAATCTTTGGAGTGTCATGAATACTGCGCATCACTTCACTGACATGGGTGAGTTGCTTGCGGCCCAGTCGACCGCCGGGGTGTGATCGCTGAAAGTCTTCCGCATTGAATCCCCTAGCATCCAAAAGGGCAACCGCAAGCGCATCACCCATTGCAAGTGCAGCAGTGGTGCTGGTGGTGGGCGCCAGGTTTAACGGACAAGCCTCTTTCTCAACGCTAGTATCTAAGTGGGCATCAGCCAGCTTGGCAATAGAAGAGTTGGGCGCCCCCGTTAATGCAATCAGTTTGGCACCAGTTCGTTTGACTATCGGAACAATAGTGAGCAATTCCTCCGTTTCGCCGGAATTAGATAGAGCAACAAAGACGTCGTCACGGGTCACCATGCCTAAATCACCATGACTGGCTTCGGCGGGGTGGACAAAAAAAGCAGGGGAACCTGTTGAGGCAAAGGTTGCGGCGATCTTGCGTGCTATATGCCCCGATTTACCAATACCAGAGACCACAATTCGGCCTTTGCAGGAATGTAGTAGTTCTACGGCAAGCACGAGGGCATCAGCGTTGGCACCCTCTAGTCGATCGCGCATTGTGTGCAGTGCAGCAGCCTCAATAGTGAGGGTGTCACGCGCAAGCTTTAGGGTTCGGTCACGAGTCTTAGCTATCATGGGGTGAGTATATGCCGTCAGTCCTTCAGTTAACTCTCATCTTGCTGGCCTCTGGAGTGGCCGGGGTAGTTATTTTCCGCTATTTTGGGCTACCCCCTATTTTGGGCTACTTAGCCATTGGCGTCCTCATTGGCCCCAATGCCCTGGCCCTAGCCAATGATTCAGCCACCGTTAAATACCTCGCTGAATTCGGCGTAGTCTTTTTAATGTTCTCGATCGGTCTAGAATTTAACCTCCATAAGCTTCGAGCAATGCGCTCCACCGTATTTGGTTTGGGTGGTAGTCAAGTCGTTTTGACCATGTTTCTGGCCGTTCCTGCCAGCCTCTTGATGAACTGGATTTATCCCATTTCCTGGCAGGCCGCCATCGCCCTAGGCGGCGCCCTAGCTATGTCCTCAACTGCCATTGTTACCAAATTAATCTCGGATCGATCCGAACTGGAAACCGAGCATGGGCGCAACATCATCGGTATTTTGTTATTTCAGGACCTGGCAGTCGTTTTTTTATTAATTTTATTGCCATCTCTGGGTAAAAACCCGGGAGATCTATTTATTGCGCTGACTACAGCCTCCATCAAGATTACAGTTGCCTTGGTTCTGATTTTTGTGATTGGTCAGAGCTTAATGAGCCGCTGGTTTAGGCTGGTTGCTAAATTACGGTCCCAAGAGCTTTTTATGCTCAATCTTCTGTTGATTGTTTTGGGGATGGCGGGCCTGACTGAATATTTTGGCTTATCTTTGGCGCTCGGGGCATTTTTAGCGGGAATGTTGATCTCTGAAACACCCTATCGACATCAGGTGGCGGAGGATGTGAAGCCTTTCCGTGATGTTTTACTTGGGCTTTTCTTTATTACCGTGGGAATGTTGCTTGATTTTGATGTGATTTATCAGCAATGGGTGCTGGTTTTACTATTGCTAATTGGCCCATTGATATTTAAGTTCAGCTTGATTGCGCTGTTATCCCGTATCTTTGGTTCAAGTCCAGGTATCTCTATTCGAACTGGCCTATGTCTAGCGCAGGCTGGCGAATTCGGTTTTGTTTTACTTACACAAATTGATGGTCTTGATTTGATTGATCCTGCTTTAAGTCAAGCGGTGCTGGCAGCGATGCTGATCTCTATGTTTGGCGCACCATTTCTTATTCAATACAGCGATCGGATTGCCATGCGGTTTTCTAGCAATGAATGGCTGCTGCAATCCCTTGCGTTAACACGCGTTGCTGCAAAAAGTGTGCTCACCCAAAACCATGTTGTGATTTGTGGGTTCGGTCGCTCAGGTCAAAGTTTGGCACGTATGCTTGATCAAGAGAAAATTCCTTACATTGCTCTAGATATGGATCCTGATCGGGTTAAGGAAGCTGCGGCAGCTGGCGACAATGTAGCGTACGGCGATGCTAGTCGTGAGAACTATTTAGGGGCTGCTGGTTTAGCTAGGGCAAAGGCGGTAGTAATTACTTATGCAGATACTCCCGCTACTTTAAAGGTGTTGTATCAGGTGGAGCGCTTGCGGCCAGGCATCACTATTTTGGTACGCACTAAAGATGATGCAGACTTAGCAAAGTTACGCGCTGCTGGTGCTACGGAAGTTGTTCCTGAATTGATTGAGGGCAGTCTAATGATGGCCTCTCACGTACTGCTGATGATGGGCGTGCCGATGCGTAAAGTAGTGCGACGGATTTCAAGTGCACGTGAGGCGCGTTATAGCTTGTTGCGGGGCTATTTCCGCGGCTCAGCAGATGGAGACTTTGATTCCAATGAGTCTTGGAGGCTTCATTCAGTTACCTTATTGCCTGAGTCCACCAGCATTGGTAAAACACTGCTGGAACTTCATCTTGAGAATGAGGGTGTGAGTGTACAAGCGGTACGACGCAAGATTGGCGGTGCAGATTATGTAAAACTAGATGTCACATCAGAGTTGCGCTTGCAAGCCAATGATATTTTAGTGCTCTCAGGCAATTCAGAAGCGACCGATTTGGCCGAATCTAAATTGCTCTGATTGCATAAAGCGCTAATTAATTACTTTTTCTTTTTATTATCAGGTGTTGCTTTGCGAACAAGTAAAGGGGCCAGGTACTGACCGGTAAAACTAACTTCATTTTTGGCAACCTCTTCAGGCGTCCCAGTCGCAATAATGAGTCCGCCACCTGCCCCACCTTTGGGACCTAAATCAATAATCCAGTCAGCCGTCTTAATCACATCTAAGTTGTGCTCGATGATGACAATCGTATTGCCTTGTTTTTTGAGCGTCTCTAAAACCGTTAACAAAAGCTGAATGTCATGGAAATGCAATCCGGTAGTGGGCTCGTCCAAGATGTACAAGGTTCTGCCAGTGTCCCTCTTGGAGAGTTCTAAGGAGAGTTTGACACGTTGTGCTTCACCACCAGAGAGGGTGGTGGCACTTTGGCCGAGCTTGACATAACCTAGTCCAACATCTAAAAGTGTTTTAAGTTTGCGCTTCACAATCGGGACGGCTTCAAAGAATTCATGAGCCTGCTCAATGGTCATCGATAGTACTTCATGGATGTTCTTACCTTTGTAGCGAATATCCAAGGTTTCACGGTTGTAGCGCTTCCCATGGCAGACATCGCAAGGGACATAGACGTCTGGCAAGAAGTGCATTTCCACTTTCAGCACCCCATCGCCTTCACAGGCATCGCATCGACCCCCTTTAACGTTAAAAGAGAAACGCCCAGCTTCATAACCACGTTCACGTGCGGCAGGTACGCCGCAGAAAAGTTCTCTAATGGGTGTGAACAAGCCGGTATAGGTAGCTGGGTTAGAGCGGGGCGTTCTGCCAATGGGAGACTGATCCACGCTAATGACTTTATCGAAATTCTCAAGGCCTTTAATTGCATCATGTGCTGCAGGTTCAGCATTTGAGCCATAAATATGTTGTGCAACTGCGTGGTGTAACGTGTCGTTAATGAGTGTGGATTTTCCAGATCCAGAAACACCCGTTACACACGTGAGCAAGCCCACTGGAATCTGTGCATGAACGGATTGCAGATTGTTTCCTCGGGCGCCAATAATTTCAAGAAACTTATCATTTACTGGAATACGCTTCTCGGGTACAGCAATACATTTTCGACCAGAAAGATAGGCCCCAGTAAGTGAATTGGGGTTGGCTTCCACTTCCGCAGGGGTTCCCTGGGCAACAATTTCGCCGCCATGAACTCCTGCGCCGGGGCCGATATCAATGACATAGTCCGACGCGCGAATCATATCCTCATCATGCTCAACGACTAAAACGCTATTGCCTAAGTCACGTAAGTGTTTGAGGGTGCCAATCAAGCGATCGTTATCACGTTGATGCAGGCCAATAGAGGGTTCATCCAATACATACATTACCCCAGTCAAGCCTGAGCCAATCTGAGATGCTAGGCGAATACGCTGAGCCTCGCCACCTGAAAGGCTATCGGCACTGCGCTCTAGAGAGAGGTAATCTAAGCCCACATCGTTTAAGAAGCGTAAGCGTGAACCAATTTCTGTGACGATCTTGTCGGCAATTTCGCGTTTAGCGCCTTTGAGTGTAAGTACTTCAAAATATTCTTTAGCCTCTTTTAAAGGCAGGGCACTAATCTCATAAATAGCGCGGGATTGTTTTCCATCACCCACTTTGACAAAACGGGCTTCTTTGCGAAGGCGACTACCACAACATTCTGGGCAAGTTTGCACATTTTGATAGCGTGATAGTTCTTCACGAACGGTCGCTGAGTCGGTTTCGCGATAACGCCTCTCGAAGTTCGCAACAATTCCTTCAAAAGCGTGTTCACGAATACTATTTTTGCCACGCTCATTGATGTACTCAAAAGGAATGGTGATATCTCCAGAGCCTATCAATATCAGATCTTGCTGTTTTTTACTTAATGTCTCAAATGGTTTCTCAACATCAAAGCCACCATGCTTTGCGAGTGTTTGTAGTAGCTTGAAATAAAACTGGTTACGGCGATCCCAGCCTTTAATTGCGCCTGATGCGAGAGACAGGTCAGGGTGCGCAACGATACGCTTTGGATCAAAAAAGGATTGATGACCCAAGCCATCGCAGGATGGGCAGGCACCCATTGGATTATTAAAGGAGAAGAGGCGAGGCTCAAGTTCTTGTAATGAGTAGGAGCAGACGGGGCAGGAAAACTTGCTAGAGAAGATCATTTCTTTGCCAGTATCCATATTCACAATCATGGCCTTGCCATCAGCAAGACGCAGAGCAGTTTCAAAAGACTCGGCTACGCGCTGGGTAATATCTGGGCGAACTTTAATGCGGTCGACCACCACTTCAATGGAGTGCTTTTCGTTTTTCTTTAGCTCGGGTAATTGATCAACTTCAAAGATTTCTGCTTTAGCAGTATTGGTAGTGCCTCCACCCGAGCGGACGCGAAAGCGGACAAAGCCCTGAGCTTGAAGGTCTTGAAAGAGATCAACAAACTCACCCTTACGCTCACTGACCACTGGCGCCAGGATCATCAGTTTGGTATCTTCTGGCATCGACAAAACGGTATCCACCATTTGGGAGACGCTTTGTGCTTCTAATGGAAGATCATGATCTGGACAATGTGGAGTGCCAGCGCGTGCAAATAGCAAGCGGAGGTAATCATGAATTTCAGTCACTGTACCCACAGTAGATCGGGGGTTATGGCTGGTGGCTTTTTGCTCAATCGAAATTGCTGGGGATAAGCCTTCAATCACGTCGACATCCGGCTTTTCCATTAATTGCAAAAATTGACGTGCATAGGCAGAAAGAGATTCAACATAGCGACGTTGACCTTCGGCATAGAGTGTATCGAAAGCTAATGAACTCTTGCCTGAGCCAGATAAGCCAGTCAGAACCACCAATTTCTCTCTAGGGATGTCTAGATTGATGTTTTTGAGGTTGTGCGTGCGTGCACCGCGGATCTTAATTTCGTTATTCATGATTTTTTAGCGTAACTTGTTAATATAGCCCTTTCTCATGAATCCTTCCGAACTTCGCTCCACTCTAGCCTTAGCAGGCATCTTTGGCCTTCGTATGCTGGGCTTATTCCTTCTATTGCCCGTTTTTAGTATTCATGCTCGAGGCTTACCTGGTGGGGAGCATGCCTTGTGGGTTGGCTTGACCTTAGGAATCTTCAATATTGTCCAGGCCTTTTTCTATATTCCTCTGGGGCGTCTATCTGACCGAATTGGTCGAAAACCAGTGGTTTTATGGGGACTTTCTTTGTTTGTGGCCGGAGCCTTAATTTGCGCCGCTCGGGATGAGCTTCTCTGGATTGCCATTGGACGGGGTGTAATGGGTGCTGGCGCAGTCTCAGCCGCTATTTCAGCTTGGGTGGCAGACCTAACCCGTGAGCAAGTTCGGACTCGTGCCATGGCCCTAGTGGGGGGTAGTATCGCCCTGTCTTTCGCCTTATCTCTAGTAATTGCTGCTCCGATTTATCGCCTAATTAGCTTGAGCGGTATTTTTTTAGTCCTGGCAGTTCTCGGTGTTATTGCCATGTTTGTTACGTATTACATACTTCCTACATCTAAACCCGAGGCCAAGGTGCAGCAAGCCAGCTTAAAGGAGGTTTTTTTCCGCCTTGAGCTCATGCGCCTTAATGCGGGTGTGTTTGTCCTTCATGCCACTCAAGTAGCGATGTTCTTAGTCGTACCCCGTTTATTGGAGCAGGCAGGCCTCCCGCTTTCATCGCACTGGCAGGTCTATCTTCCAGTGGTGTTGCTTTCATTTGTTTTTATGGCTCCGGTGTTAATTTTTGGCGAAAAGAAGCAGCGCTTGCGATCTGTCTTGCTCGTAGCTATCGCGTTGCTTTTATTAGCAGAATTTGTGTTTACTAGGGCCACTTCAATTATGACGATTGCCCTCGCTTTGTTGATCTATTTTGTAGGATTTAACTTACTAGAGGCCTTACAACCATCACTGGTATCACGATTTGCCAAAGAATCCAAGGGCACCGCTCTAGGCGTTTACAACACCACCCAATCTATTGGCCTGTTTACAGGCGCTGTAATTGGGGGGTGGTTAATGGACAGCCAAGGGGATTTATCAGTCTTTGTTATGGGGGCCGCACTCCTTTTATGCTGGCTTATAATTGCCTGGTCAATGCACGAATTGCCTGCGAAGGTAGTAGATTCAAAGGATGTAGTAGCAAAGGCATAGCCGTAGCTTTACTTATTCCATATATTTTTAAGCTACAACTTAGATTTAATTCACATCATCATTTTCTTCGGGAGACAACATGGCTTCGGTAAATAAAGTCATCATCGTAGGTAACGTGGGGCGCGACCCAGAAACACGTTACATGCCAAGTGGCGACGCTGTAACCAACATTTCAGTAGCGACATCGGATCGTTACAAAGACAAACAATCTGGCGAAATGAAAGAAACCACAGAATGGCACCGTGTTGCGTTCTTTGGAAAACTTGCTGAGATTGCTGGTCAATATTTGAAAAAAGGTTCACAAGTCTACGTTGAAGGTCGCCTACGTACTCGCAAATGGACCGATGCTAGCGGTCAAGAAAAGTATTCTACTGAGATTGTTGCAGAAACGATGCAGATGCTTGGTGGTAAGCCGGTGGGTGGAAGTGGTGATGGTGGTGGTGAAAGCTATAGCCGCTCAAAGCCAGCCGAGCAATCTGCCCCAGCATCTTCTAATGCCGCATCGCTTGGCGCAATGGATGACGATATTCCGTTTTGACAGATCCCCAGTATTTCTGTAAAGAGATTTGAACTGGAAACCCCAATCAGTTTTTAAACTGATTGGGGTTTTCTTTTTATTAATGTGCAGTAAGTCTTCTAGCAATCGCCTTAAAATGACCTTATGATTTTTAAAGGAAAAATAGGATCGGCACTTTTCGTATTTACAAGTGCGCTCTTCACTGTTTGGCCAAGCATTTCTGGGGCTGCTCCTTTTTTCTTTCCTGATATGAGTCCATCTTTTGAGAGGGTAGATCCCCCAAATTGGTTGCGTGTTGGTAGGGGAGGCGATGGCTATCTCACAATTACTTCAGAAGTCATACCGGTCAATAGTTGCACGCAGATGGCAAGTCGCAGTTTTTGGGGTTCAGATAAAACTCAACTAATTTTATCGGTGGTTACGAATGGGTTTAAGACCAAACTCGACAAAGTGGAGATTCCCATTGCCACGTTTGATGGCAGAGATAACGGCTCTCAATGTGCTTCACTCAGTACTGCGCCTTTACAGGTTGTTCCTATGAGTGTCTTAGGAGCTTATTCCATATTTAGCCCCGGGAATCTGTCCTTGGTTTTAAACGTAAAAAGTTCAAACGACTCTAATCAAGATTTTATTGGCTCAGCAAAATTACTTTTGGGTGCGGCAGCGATGGTAGCTACTGGTGGCACCGCGGGCATTATTGGGGGCGTTTCAGCGACTGTCGGAAATTCAGTGCTAGGAGATACGCAAAATCGAGCTAATAGTCTTTTGCAGGGAATGATTGATGCAAAAGTTCCTGTGTCATTTCATTGGTCTGAGTTGCGCAGTGGCATTCATTCGGTTGAAATACCTGTTTATAAAATAGAGCAGAGTGTAGGAAGCATTTCTGATCAACAAATTCGGGATTTGCAAAAAGATTCTAAATCAGACAAGCGGCTCATGTTCACGGTGAAATTAGAACTCCAGTATTTCAGAAGTATGTTCTATCCAACAGTGACAAATATAGAAGGTCTGGGTGACCGGGAAAACTTATCATCTGAATATATTCTTAATTACCAAATGCCTGGTTCGGGTCAGAATTTTATGCAGATTCTGAATAATTCATCTCCTAGTTTGTTGCAAAAAATTTCCAGAGCAGAGGGAGTTGAATTGGCCAGGGCCTGCTCTTTAGGATTTTATAAATTAAAAGTAGCAGGTCTTAGTGATGTTGATATTGCGATCGTTATGAAGTCCTTTATGGATGAGGCAAAACTGGACAATGGGTGGTATTCAAATCCTGGTTTGGTGAAGAGTTGCTTTGGCCAGGCGCCGAACATCCAAAGTTATCTTGTGCAGATTTATGGCCTGCCGCTCGGGCTTCCTAAGGAGGCTGAAACCCCTTAGTGCTTTTTAATTATTGCCTAGAATGTCTAATGTTATTTGGCCATGCTGAATTGTGATCGGTCCGAAAAGGGTTGATATCTAATCCACCACGCCTGGTGTAGCGGGCATACACCGACAGTTTGTCAGGCTGACATTGGCGCTTAATGTCGCAAAAAATAGTTTCAACGCAATGCTCATGAAACTCACCTAGTTGCCTAAATCCAATTAAGTAACGGAGCAGACCTTCTTCCGCAATAGGGCGACCTTGATATCGAATTTGTACGCTAGCCCAATCGGGTTGACCGGTAACAGGGCAATTTGATTTGAGTAAGTGTGAGACGAGGCACTGCTCGATAGGTCCAAAAGAGTTATTGACCTCTAGCAGTGCGGGATCAGCTGGTAGCTTAGGATCAATTTCAATATCGAGCCGATCCATTAATACCCCACTCATTTCTTGCATGCCTTTTTTAGAGGTAGCTTCTGTTGCGTAAATACGGGTATTAATTTTATTGCCTGCCACTGCTGATAAATCAGTATTTAATCTTTCACGCACTTCATCTTCACTTTCAAAGTGAGCGCCATTTAAACTATTGAGATAAAGCTTGAATGATTTAGATTCGATCATATTTGGAGAATCTGCGGGTATCAGAAATTCCGCTAACGCAATTTGTGGCTTGCCTTTTTTATTAAGCCAGCTGAGTTCGTAAGCATTCCAAATATCAACGCCAAAAAAGGGAGGCGCTTGATTTTCTTCGATGCCTAACTTCAGGCGATTCTCAGAGCGGGAAATGGGAAATAGCAAGCTAGGATCATATTGATCTGGGTAGCTGGAGTTTTGACCGAGAGGTAAAGTTGCCATGCGATTAAATCTACTTGATTTTATATATTGAGATGAATCTTATGTTTTTGGGCGATTCGACACGCCCGATACAACATGGCCAGTAGGGGCTACGGATGCGGCAGATTGGCAGTGACCCGTTTGATCATCAAAGAAGAAGTCAGGCTCAAACTCACGTAAAAATTCACTTTTGGACAGGCCACCCAAGAACATGGCTTCATCAACATCAATACCCCAAGCCATGAGTGTGCGAATCGCGCGCTCATGTGCTGGCGCAGATCGGGCGGTTACTAGGGCGGTGCGAATTCGCATACCCGTTTCACTGGTAGATCGTTGAAGACGATGCAGTGCCTCTAGCAAAGGCTTAAAAGGTCCTGGTGGCAAAGGAATCGCTGCGTTTCTGCTTTCATGATCCACAAATGCCTCTAAACCCTTTTTTTGAAATACCTGCTCCGCTTCATCTGAAAAGAGCACGGCATCTCCATCAAAGGCAATCCGAATTTCCTTGGGGTGTGACTCAGCCGTTTTACTGGACTCAGGGTAGACGCGGGCAGCAGGGAATCCGGCATCTATAGTGGCGCGAACATCATCTTCGTTGGCTGATAAGAATAGGTTGGCATGCAAGGAGCGAAGATAGTGATAGGGGGGGCGACCCCTTGTAAATACACCGCGCTGCAGATGCAGGCCATGATGTTCGGCAGAGCGGAAAACTCTCAAACCGCTAACAGGGTCATTGCGTGAGAGTATGACCACTTCTACACGTTGCTCACCTTCTTCATTAAATGCCAGAAGCTTTTTAACTAGGGGAAAAGCTACGCCAGCCTGGGCTGCAATACCCAGTCGATCTAATTGCAACTTCATGTAGGCGCTGTCATCGGTCGATTCAAAGATACGATTCTCTTCCTCAAAATCAAACAATGCACGCGATGAAATCGCAACAACCAATTTTCCGCTGAGTGTGTATGACATCTTATTTTAGGAAGAGACGATAAGAAGGATTATCGGTCTCATTCCAATGGGGGTAACCTAGTGAAGCTAAGAAATGTTGAAACTTCTTTTGCTCGTTCTTGGGAACTTGAATGCCGACTAGGATGCGTCCATAGTCAGCACCATGATTGCGGTAGTGAAATAGGCTGATATTCCAGTTGGGTGCCATGCTGGTCAAGAATTTCATTAATGCCCCTGGACGCTCAGGAAATTCAAAGCGATACAAAAGCTCGTCTTGGGCAAGCGTGGATCGGCCGCCAACCATATGACGAAGGTGGGCCTTGGCTAACTCATCATGGGTCAGGTCAATCGTCGCAAATTTAGCTTTGCGGAAATACTTTGCAATAGCAGCGCTATCGGTAGACTTTTGCGTTCCAACGCCGATAAAAATATGGGCTTCACTTTCATCAGCTATGCGATAGTTGAATTCGGTCACGTTGCGATTACCAAGTAGCTCACAAAAGCGCCTAAAAGAGCCGCGCTCTTCTGGGATGGTGACGGCAAAGACTGCTTCGCGGAATTCGCCAACATCGGCACGCTCAGCTACAAAGCGTAAGCGGCTGAAATTCATATTGGCTCCACACGCAATGGCAACCAAGGTTTTCTTTTTGATGCGATGCTTTTCTACGTATTTTTTCATACCCGCAATGGCTAGAGCTCCTGCAGGCTCTAGGATACTGCGGGTATCAGTAAAGACATCGTTGATTGCGGCGCAAATTTCATCCGTATCAACTGTAATGATATCGTCGACTACGCGTTTGCAGATTCGAAAGGTTTCTTTGCCGACTAGCTTGACCGCAGTACCATCAGAAAAGAGTCCCACATCTTTCATTTCTATTCGTTTGTTTGCCTCTAGTGATCTTCTCATAGCATCAGAGTCAACTGATTGCACGCCAATTACTTTGGTCTTGGGGCTGACTGCCTTGACATATTCGCCAACACCAGAGATGAGGCCACCACCTCCAATAGCCACAAAGATGGCGTCAATTGGATCTTGGTGCTGCTGAAAAATTTCCAAGGCAATAGTCCCTTGTCCAGCAATGACATCTGGATCGTCAAAAGGATGGACAAAGGTGAGATTTCGTTTTTTCTCTACAAGTTCTGAGTATTTAAAGGCATCACTGTAAGACTCCCCATGCAAAATAACTTCTACCCATGAGCCGCCATGAGCCTTAACGGCATCAATTTTGAGGCTAGGGGTCGTGAGCGGCATGACGATAACTGCTTTGCATTTCATTTTGGCTGCCGCCAAAGCAACTCCCTGAGCGTGATTACCCGCTGAGGCTGCAATCACCCCCCGTTTTAGGGCTTCCGGAGATAAGTGAGCCATTTTGTTATAGGCGCCCCGCAATTTGAAGGAGAAAACAGGTTGGTTATCTTCTCTTTTAAGTAAGACCTGATTTCCTAAACGCTTCGTGAGTTCGGGGGCTAGCTGCAGCTCAGTTTCTCTGGCCACGTCATAGACTCGGGCCGATAATATTTTCTTTAAATAGTTCGTTGCCATCCGATGAGCGTACCACGGATAAGCTCTAAGCCCTTAGATTTGAAAGGGTTTATCCCTTTGGCTGACATCTTTTCTAGATTCCTGCCAATATTGACTTCCCTCAATTAAAATGCATATTTATCAAATATGACGCTATGAACGCACCATTAGCTTTGAATCAGTTGTTAGACGCCGAGGCGGGCTCCCCCCGCTTGCGTGAAATTCCTTATAACTACACTTCTTTTTCCGATCGTGAGATTGTTATTCGCCTGTTGGGTGAAGAGTCATGGAGTGTGCTCAACAACCTACGTGGCGTTAGACGCACAGGGCGTTCTGCTCGGATGCTGTTTGAAGTGCTAGGCGATATTTGGGTGGTCCAACGCAATCCATTTTTGCAAGATGATCTGCTGGATAACGCTAAGCGTCGTCAATTGCTAGTGGATGCTTTGTGGCATCGCCTGGGCGAAGTGAAAAAGCGATCTAGCGGGGATTCTGCGGAACAAGTTGACATTTTACTGAGCGCCGCCCATCGCGCAGTTGAAAGTTTTGAGAATGGCTTTAAAGAAGTAGAGCAAATACATAAGCGTGCTCGCAAAATATTAGGCCGCCATACTGCTTTAGATAATATTTGTTTCGATGGTGTATCTCGTGCCGCCCATGTGACCGATGCAACCGACTGGCGCGTCGAGTTTCCCCTCGTAGTCTTAAAGCCCGATTATGAGTCAGAGATCCCTGGTCTGGTAAGGGCTTGTGTGGAGCTCGGCCTCACAATTATTCCTCGTGGAGGTGGTACAGGCTATACCGGTGGAGCAATACCTCTTTATGCCATGTCGGCAGTAATTAATACTGAAAAGCTCGAACAAATTGATGAAGTAAAGAGCATGCGCCTGCCTGGAGTAGATCAAGAAGTATCAACGATCTTTACTGGTGCTGGTGTTGTGACGCGACGGGTATCCGACGCTGCAGAGCGTGCTGGTTTGGTGTTTGCAGTAGATCCCACTTCAGCTGACGCCAGTTGTATCGGTGGCAATATTGCCATGAACGCGGGTGGTAAGAAGGCGGTTCTCTGGGGAACAGCGCTTGATAACTTAGCTAGCTGGCGCATGGTCGATCCCGAAGGTAACTGGCTCGATATTGAACGCCTTGACCATAATTTAGGAAAGATTCATGTCGCTGAAACAGTTCGATTTCAGTTAATTTGGTCAGATGGATTAAGGGAGCCCGGCGAACGTATTCTGAAAAAAGAAATATTAGAAGTTGAAGGAAGGCGTTTTCGTAAAGAAGGGCTGGGTAAGGATGTAACTGATAAGTTTTTATCGGGATTACCAGGCGTTCAAAAAGAAGGTTGTGATGGCTTAATCACTAGTGCAACCTGGATCTTGCATCGTATGCCTAAATACATGCGTACAGTGTGTTTGGAGTTTTTTGGGCAGGCACGTGAAGCGATTCCTAGCATTGTAGAAATAAAGGCATATCTCGATGGCTTAACTAAAGAGGGTGGTCCGATTTTGGCCGGTCTTGAGCATTTAGATGATCGCTACTTAAGGGCGGTAGGTTATTCGACGAAGTCCAAACGCAATAGCTTGCCAAAGATGGTGCTCATTGGCGATATTGCTGGTGATAACGAAGAGGCGGTAGCTACCGCAACCAGCGAAGTAGTTCGTATGGCCAACTTGCGTGTAGGCGAAGGTTTTGTTGCCGTTAGCGCTGAAGCCCGCAAGAAGTTTTGGTTAGATCGTGCGCGCACAGCGGCGATTGCCCGTCATACCAACGCCTTTAAGATTAATGAAGATGTGGTCATTCCCTTGCCGCGTATGGGTGAGTACACCGAGGGTATTGAGCGTATTAATATCGAACTTTCACTAAAAAATAAACTACAGGTACTAAGTGGCCTTGAATTATTTTTGACAAAAGGGGCCTTACCTTTAGGTAAGGCAAAAGATGATTATGAAATCCCAATTGCCGAGATTTTGGGTGATCGCGTTCAACAGGCGCTTGAATTAATTTCAAAGGTTCGCACGCGTTGGTCTGAGTGGCTAACGCAAATGGACGCTCACTTTCCTAGTCTTCAGGATTACAGTTTGCGCGCCTCTTGGAAAACAGAAGTGCGCGCTGAGCTTCGGATTATTTTTGGTGGCCTAGCTTTTGAGCCGATTCTTAGTGAACTAGAAGCGATACATAAGCAAATATTGCGTAAACGCGTTTTCGTAGCTTTGCACATGCATGCAGGTGACGGTAATGTCCACACGAACATTCCCGTGAACTCCGATGACTACGAGATGCTGCAAGATGCGCATCATGCCGTCGACAGAATTATGAAGTTGGCGCGCTCATTGGATGGTGTGATCTCTGGGGAGCACGGTATTGGTATTACTAAGCTCGAATATCTTACAGAAGATGAGTTAAAAGATTTTCGAAGCTACAAGAATCGCGTTGATCCAGAAGGCCGTTTCAATAAAGGCAAATTAATGCCTAACGCCGATCTCAGCATGGCTTACACACCAAGCTTTGGTTTGATGGGGCATGAGTCCATCATCATGCAACAAAGTGATATTGGTGCGATTGCTGACAGCATCAAAGATTGTCTGCGCTGCGGTAAGTGCAAGCCAGTTTGCTCTACGCATGTCCCACGTGCGAACTTACTCTACAGCCCACGTGACAAAATTTTGGCAACATCCTTGTTGATCGAAGCCTTTTTATACGAAGAGCAAACTCGTCGTGGCGTTTCCATTCGTCATTGGGAAATGTTTGACGATGTAGCTGCACATTGCACTGTTTGCCATAAGTGTTTAGCGCCATGCCCTGTCAATATTGACTTTGGTGATGTGACGATGAATATGCGTAACTTATTACGCAAAATGGGTCAACAGCGATTTAATCCAGGCACTGCTGCTGCCATGCTGTTCTTAAACGCTACGAGTCCAGAAACGATTCACCTAGTTAGAAAAGTTATGATTGGATGGGGATACCAATTACAGCGCTTGGGTAATGATATATTCCGGAAGTTGGCACGTAAGCAAACTGCACATCCACCTGCGACGGTAAATAAACCGACTATAAAAGAGCAAGTCATTTTCTTCGTGAATAAGAAGATGCCTGGTAATTTGCCCAAGAAGACAGCACGTGCTTTGTTAGATATTGAGGATGCAAACTATGTTCCCATTATTCGAGATCCCAAAACCACTTCTGCTGATACTGAAGCCGTATTTTATTTCCCGGGTTGTGGATCTGAGCGCCTGTTTTCACAAGTGGGATTGGCAACTCAAGCGATGCTGTGGAATGTAGGGGTGCAAACGGTATTGCCTCCAGGCTATTTGTGCTGCGGGTATCCACAACGTGGCAATGGCGACTTTGATAAAGCGGAGAAGATGATTACCGATAATCGGGTGCTCTTCCATCGCGTAGCCAACACCTTAAATTACTTAGACATTAAAACAGTAGTGGTTTCCTGTGGCACCTGTTACGACCAATTAGCGGGTTATCAGTTTGATCAAATCTTTCCTGGTTGTCGGATTATTGATATCCATGAATATTTATTGGAAAAAGGCCTAAAGTTGTCTGGGGTAGCTGGAGTGAGATACATGTATCACGATCCGTGTCATTCACCAATGAAATTGCAAGACCCCATGAAAACAGTGAATGAACTCATTACGCAAGAAGATGGCAAGCCTATTCTAAAAAATGATCGCTGTTGTGGGGAGTCGGGAACGCTCGCAGTAACTCGCCCAGATATCTCTACTCAAGTACGTTTTCGCAAACAAATTGAAATGGAAAAGGGTGCCAATGAATTGCGTAAAGATGACTTTACTGGTGAGGTCAAAGTGCTGACCAGTTGCCCTTCGTGCTTGCAGGGTTTAAGCCGTTTTGATGCTGATAGCGATACTACCGCTGATTACATCGTGGTGGAAATGGCACAAAAAATATTGGGTGAGAACTGGATGCAAGACTATGTAACTAAAGCAAACCAAGGTGGTATTGAGAGGGTTTTGGTTTAATGATTCCAAAAAATGTAGTGGTTCATCAAAAATCCAAAGTTTTAGAGTTGGGTTATGAAAATGGCAATAGCTATCGTTTACCATTTGAACTTTTAAGGGTACTGTCTCCCTCTGCCGAAGTACAGGGGCACGGTCCTGGGCAGGAGACATTGCAAACGGGCAAGCGAGAAGTGCTAATTGCTAATCTGGAGCCTGTTGGACATTACGCCCTTAGACCCTCTTTCTCTGATGGCCATGACTCTGGTTTGTATTCTTGGGATTTCTTGCAGTATTTATGTGAAAACCAAGATCAGCTATGGCAAGCGCATTTAGATCGATTGGCAGTTGCAGGCCTTGATCGTGATGCGCCCATGGTTGTTGCCAGTAGTCATGGTTGCGCAAGCCACTAAACCAAAATTCGCCTAATTTAAGCAAAGAAAAAGCTCATGAGTAAAACCCATTTTGGTTATCAAAGCGTCGATGAGGCGGAGAAGGCTGGGAAGGTTGCGGAAGTATTTCATTCGGTAGCCAGCAAATATGATGTTATGAATGACTTCATGTCATTTGGTTTGCATCGACTTTGGAAAAAAGTCACGATTGCTCGTGCGCAAGTGCGTCCCGGCCAAAAAGTCTTAGATATTGCCGGTGGTACTGGAGATTTGGCTGCTGCGTTTTCTCGATCGGCTGGCTGGGGCAAGAACCCTGACGCACAAGTTTGGTTAAGTGATATTAATGCATCCATGTTGGGGGTGGGCCGCGATCGACTTTTAGATCAGGGTTTGGCTTTACCTTGCGTTCAGTTTGATGCAGAAAAAATTCCCTTCCCCGCTAACCATTTTGATGTGGTGACGGTGGCATTTGGTTTGCGCAATATGACCCATAAAGAGGTTGCCCTTAGTGAGATGCTTCGTGTAACTAAGCCAGGTGGTCGAGTGCTGGTTTTAGAGTTTTCTAAGCCAGATGCTTTTTTACAGCCTATTTACGACATCTATTCATTTAAGGTGCTGCCTTGGTTGGGTGAGAAAATTGCTCAAGATGCTGAAAGTTATCGTTATTTAGCTGAATCCATCCGCATGCATCCCGATGCACAAACCCTTAAAAATATTATGTTGGGAGTTGGCTTTGATGAGGTGGATACGCATAGAATGACCGGAGGCATCGTTGCCCTCCATATCGGCATTAAATATTGATATTACGCAGGCTTTTCTAGCGCGGAAGTTTAGAAGTTATATAGAGGATAAAATTATGAATAAGCATTTTTACAAAGCGGTGTTCTTGAGTCTGTGTTTGTTATTTGCTCTAGTAGGGCAAGTAGATGCTGCACGTTTAGGCGGCGGCAGAAGCTTCGGTCAAGCACCTAGCGCGCCAATGCAAAGACAAGCTGTTCCAGCTCAAAGGCCAGTACAACAAGCGCAACCTAGCGCCCCAGCACAATCCCCGCCAGTTCCTGCGCCAAGTCGCTTCGGTGGCATGGGTGGAATCTTCGGTGGCTTAGCAGCCGGTCTTGGAATTGGTTATCTTTTATCTCACTTTGGCATGGGTGAGGGCGCATCATCCTTGATCACAGGTTTATTAATTGCAGCTTTGGCAGGCTTTGCCATCATGTTTGCCATCAGAAAATTATTGCCCGCTTTATCGGGCAATAGTCAGAGTCTGAATACTCCTACACAAGGGATACAACGAAGTGCAATTGAGTCATCTCTAGGACAGGGCCCTGCATTTACTCCCGTAGCCAATGCCTTTGGTAGTTCAGGTGTGGCGCCAGAACCTTTCAAATCAACACTGCCGCCGGGCTTTGATGAACATGCATTCTTAGAGAATGCTAAGCAGTATTTCGTATCGATTCAAAAAGCGTGGGATCAAGGTGATTTGGCTGCTTTACGAGAATTTACGACCCCAGAAATGTTTGCCACAATACAGCAGGACTTAGCTGGTCGTACAAATGGTGCTAATCAAACGGATGTTGTCGCAATTAACGCCCAGCTAATTGGCATTGAAACGACTGGCAGCCTCTATTACTCTAGCGTCCAGTTTTCAGGGATGATTTCTGAACAGACTGGCTCCCCAGCCAGCCCCTTCTCAGAAATTTGGAATTTGAGCAAGCCTGTTGAGGGGCCCGGGGGTTGGGTACTAGCGGGCATCCAGCAGTTAGTTTAAGCTTGAGGTACTTTCCAATGGAAACCCGCACTTGTGCGGGTTTTTTACACTAATGAGCACCGTTTCCATTTCTACCCACACCATCGCTGCTGGCATTGCCTGTAGAGGTATTAATCATGTTCTCTCGAGCGAGCCTTGGGCAATGGGCGAACTCACCCGACATGCAAGCAAGACTATTTTGCTCAGGTTGCCAGTTGGTGATCTTGGTTTTGAATTGACCTCCGATGGCCTCTTAAAAGAAGCTTTAGAGCTTCAGAGCCCAACTTTAATTTTGGAGATTTCTGCAAAAGCCTTAAGTGATCTTGCTGGGAGTTCGACTAATTTGCGCGAACAAGCATTTAAAGCGGTCAAAATAACTGGCGATGCAGATTTAGCACAATTATTGGGGCGTCTTGCCGGTCAAGTCCGCTGGGAATATGAGGAAGATTTATCCCGCCTACTAGGGGATGCACCTGCTCATTTTGCAGTGAGACAAGGTAAAAAATTCATTACTGCAAGTAAATCTGCTGCAAGTGATTTACTTAGCAATGTGGTGGAGTATATGAGCGAAGAAAAGAAAGTGCTTTTGAATAAAAGAGATTTTATGATTCATAAGACCCAATTAAATGAATTGCGCGATGCGGTTGATCGTATGGAAAAGCGCATTCAACTACTAGAGCAAAGGGCTCAATAAATCGTGCGTCGACTAGCCCGTCTATTTTTCATTTTTTTTACTGCGTGGCGCTATGGCCTCTTACCTTTATTGCGTGATAACTTAAAGCCAGGGTTGCGAAGAGGCTTCCTATCTATTTTATGTTGGGCATCACCCAACTCTGATTTGCCTAGAGGCAAACGTATTCGTTTGACCTTAGAAGCATTGGGCCCTATTTTTGTAAAGTTTGGCCAGGTCCTCTCCACGCGCCGCGACTTGTTGTCTGAAGATATTGCAAATGAATTGGCTAAACTCCAAGATCAGGTGCCGCCTTTTTCGAACGAAGAATCTCGCCATCTAATTGAAAAAGCGCTCGGGCGATCAATTGAAGAGGTTTTTATCAGTTTTGACGCAACACCTGTGGCTAGTGCCTCTGTGGCTCAGGTGCACTTTGGGGTTTTGCGGGCAACAGAAAAGCATCCAGAGTGGAATCAGCGTGCGGTAGCAATTAAAGTCTTGCGTCCTGGCATTCTTCCGGTGATTGAGGGCGACATTGCCTTGATGTATGACTTGGCAAAGATTATTGAGAGGCTGTCTGAAGATGGCCGTCGATTAAAGCCCCGCGAAAATGTCGCTGAGTTTGATACGTATTTGCATGACGAGTTGGATTTAATGCGTGAAGCTGCTAATGCCAGTCAGTTGCGTCGCTACTTTGCCGACTCAAAGAAGCTCATGATTCCAGAAATGTATTGGGATCTATGTCATACCAATGTCATGGTGATGGAGAAGATGGATGGCATCTCCATAGGACGTTATGAAGAGCTACGTGCAGCTGGGGTTGATTTTAAAAAGTTAGCAGCAGATGGCGTCGAGATCTTTTTTACACAAGTATTTGAGTATGGTTTTTTCCATGCAGATATGCACCCGGGAAATATCATGATTAGTCTAGAGCCAGAAACTTTTGGCCGATTTATTTCCTTAGATTTTGGCATTGTTGGCGCTTTAAGTGAGTCTGATAAAAACTATCTAGCCCTTAATTTTTTAGCATTTTTTAATCGTGATTACCGCCGTGTTGCTGAGTTGCATATTGAATCTGGTTGGGTCCCTGCCAATACTCGGGTAGAAGAACTGGAAGGTGCTGTTCGTTCAGTATGCGAGCCGTATTTTGATCGACCGCTTAAAGAGATTTCGTTGGGTCTTGTGTTGATGCGCTTGTTTCAAACTTCCCGGCGCTTTAAGGTGGAGATTCAGCCTCAACTTACTTTATTGCAAAAAACCTTGTTAAATGTGGAGGGGCTTGCTCGTCAATTAGATCCGGATCTGGACCTTTGGAAAACAGCCAAGCCCATTCTAGAGAAGTGGATTAGTCAGCAATTGGGATGGCGCGGGCTGATTGATGGGCTCAAGGCTGAAGCGCCATCATGGGCAAAGATATTGCCAACTTTGCCTCGATTGATCGCGGAAAGCTTGGCCCACAGCCATGGCCATGGCCAGAGAAAAGAGCAAAACCGAGAGCTGGAGGTCTTAAAAACTCTTTTGCAAGAGGAAAGGCGCACTCACCAGCTTTTAGTCGGCGCCTTACTCTTTGCTGGGGGTTTCTTGGCTGGAATATTGGTTATCGGCCTTGGTATTTATTAGTCTTTCACTGATCTTGGCCTATACCGCTAAAATAGCCTGTTAGGCAGAACATAATCACATGAAAAAATACTTTATCGCTGGCATCCTTGTTTGGGCTCCCATGTCGGTCACCATTTGGGTGATCGCAGGGGGATTGGGCATACTTGATAGTGTTTTTGGTTCGGTAATGCATGCCATTATCGCTGTGTTTCCCAATCAATTTGCTGCTGATTTACAGCATTTCCGTGATTTACCTGGGGTCGGTATTTTGATCGTGGTCTCGTTCATTATGTTTACTGGCCTTCTTGCAATTAGTTTTGCTGGACAGTGGTGGTTCAGAGTATGGGATAGGTTGATGAACCGCATTCCCATCGTTCGCTCTATTTATTCAAGCGTTCAACAAGTTTCATCAACTTTATTTTCTGGTAGTGGTCAAGCTTTTAGCAAGGCGCTATTAATTCGCTATCCTCATGCAGATTCTTGGGTGATTGCATTCCAGACGGGGATGCCAGCTAAGGAAGTAACGGCTAAATTAGGTGAGAACTACGTTAATGTATTTTTACCCACCACACCAAACCCTACCTCTGGTTTTTTTATGATCGTGCCACGCGCGCAAACGATTGAACTGGATATGAGTGTTGAAGAGGCGCTCAAACATATTGTCTCTATGGGGTCTGTACCTCCCACAAGCCCAACTGGTCTGACTGCTATTCAGTCACCCAATCACGATTGATCTATAGGAAATTGTTATGTCGATGCGAAGCCATACCTGCGGCCAGGTAACTGATTTATTAGTTGGTCAAGAAGTCACCCTTGCTGGATGGGTTAATCGCCGTCGTGATCATGGTGGCGTTATTTTTATTGACTTACGCGATCACCAAGGTTTTGTACAAATAGTGTGCGATCCAGATCGCCCAGAAATATTTGCATTAGCTGAACAGGTGCGTAATGAATTCTGTGTTCAGATCAAAGGCCTTGTCCGCGCTCGCCCTGCTGGTAGTGAGAATAACGATCTCGTGAGCGGTAAGATAGAAGTGCTTTGCAACAGTATCGTCATCCTCAATGCGTCCATTACTCCACCATTCCAATTAGACGATGAGAATTTGTCGGAGAACACCCGTTTAACGCATCGTGTTTTGGACTTACGTCGCCCACAAATGCAAAAGAATTTACGGTTACGTTACAGTGTGGCGATGGAGTGCCGTCGCTATTTGGATACAGCAGGCTTTATAGATATTGAAACGCCAATGCTCACTAAGAGCACTCCCGAGGGTGCTCGTGATTATCTGGTGCCATCTCGTGTACATGATGGTCAATTTTTCGCTTTGCCACAATCACCTCAACTATTTAAGCAATTATTAATGGTGGCTGGCTTTGATCGCTATTATCAAATTACCAAGTGTTTCCGAGATGAAGATTTGCGGGCGGATCGTCAGCCAGAGTTTACTCAGATCGACTGTGAAACTGCTTTCTTGAGTGAGATGGAAATTCGTGATTTATTTGAGAATATGATTCGCCATATCTTCAAAACGACTATGAGCGTGGAATTACCAAATCCATTTCCAACGATGCCTTACTCCGAAGGAATGGCACGCTTTGGTTCTGATAAGCCAGATTTGCGCGTGAATTTTGAATTTACTGAGCTCACCGATTTGATGAAAGATGTTGATTTTAAGGTGTTCTCGGGTGCAGCTAATCAAGAAGGTGGGCGTGTAGTCGGTTTATGTGTCCCTGGTGGCGCTGAAATTAGCCGTAGCGAAATTGATGATTACACTAAATTTGTTGCAATTTATGGCGCAAAAGGTTTGGCTTGGATTAAAGTTAACTCGATTGCTGATGGGCGTAATGGCTTGCAGTCACCTATTGTGAAGAATTTGCATGATGCAGCGGTTGAAGGAATCTTAAAGCGAACAGGCGCTAAAGATGGCGATATTATTTTCTTCGGTGCTGATAAAGAAAAAATAGCCAATGATGCGATGGGTAATTTGCGCTTGAAGATTGGTCATTCCGCATGGGGCAAAGCACATGGTCTCTTTACTGAAGGCTGGAAGCCATTGTGGGTAGTAGACTTCCCGATGTTTGAATACGATGACGGTGAAGCCCGCTGGGTTGCTTGCCATCATCCATTTACAAGCCCTAAAGATGAGCATATGCAGTACCTTCAATCTGATCCAGGTAAGTGTTTGGCTAAGGCCTATGACATGGTGCTCAATGGCAGCGAGATTGGTGGTGGGTCTGTGCGTATTCATCAAGAGGTTGTGCAAAGTCAGGTATTCCGTGCATTGAAGATTGGACCTGAAGAAGCTCAAGCCAAGTTTGGTTTCTTGCTGGATGCTCTGCAGTATGGAGCTCCTCCGCATGGTGGTATCGCTTTTGGTTTGGATCGTATTGTTGCAATGATGACCGGTTCGGAGTCTATTCGTGATGTGATTGCTTTCCCTAAAACACAACGCGCACAGTGCTTATTAACTCAAGCGCCCAGCCCAGTTGATGAGCGCCAGTTAAAAGAGTTGCATATTCGTTTGCGCCAAGCTACTCCTGCTATTTAATTGGGCTAGGATTTAAAGTATCTTGAAAATCCCCATTTCGATTTTAGTAGTGATCCATAAATCAAATGGGGAGGTATTGCTTATAGAGCGGGCTGATAAAGCCAATTTTTGGCAATCCGTAACTGGTAGTCTTGACGTACCTGATGAGGACTTGGCTTTAGCGGCAGCGCGCGAGGTCCTAGAGGAGACTGGGATTGATGTTCGGTTATTGCCAGAAGGCGCCTTAGTCAATATGCATCATCAAATCGAATATGAAATCTACCCCCAATGGCGCCACCGCTATTTACCAGGGGTTCTTAGAAATACAGAACACTGGTTTTCGTTGGAAGTCCCCGATAACACGACAATCACTTTAGCTCCTCGAGAGCATGTTGCCTATCAATGGGTTACTTATGCCAAGGCAGCTGAAAAATGTTTTTCTCGCAGTAATGGTGAGGCTATATTGCAATTGTTCTCTACTCATCGTTAGATAAGTGACTAAGATAGTGCAATGAGACATTCATCAGGGCATCACCATGCGGGTGCAGATTCTAAATCTTCGCAGAGTAGTGACTGGAAAGTCATTCGTGATTTACTGCCCTATCTGCTGGAATATAAATTCAGGGTTGCAATAGCGCTAAGCTGCTTAGTAGCGGCAAAAATAGCCAATCTGGGTATTCCGATTCTGATGAAGCAGTTGATTGATGTATTAAATATCAAAGCCAATTCCCCCCAAGCATTGCTCATTGTGCCCTCAGGTTTAATTTTGGCCTATGGTTTATTAAGAATTTCTGCCTCTCTTTTTACTGAGCTGCGAGAATCCCTATTTGCGCGCGTTACCCAAAATGCAGTACGTAAAGTTGCCCTACAAGTTTTTGAGCACTTACATTCCCTTGCCCTAAGTTTTCATCTAGCAAGACAAACGGGTGGCGTGAGTCGGGATATTGAGCGCGGTACTCGCGGTATTCAATCTCTAATCTCCTACTCGTTATATAGCATTCTGCCAACACTGATTGAGTTCTGTTTGGTATTGGGTTACTTTGCCTACTCATACGATATTTGGTTTGCATCGATTACCCTTGCGGCCCTCGTTTTATATATTGGCTTTACAGTAGCTGTGACTGAGTGGCGCACTCACTTTCGCCGTACCATGAATGAGATGGATTCTAGGGCCAATCAAAAAGCAATTGACTCCCTATTAAACTTTGAGACAGTAAAGTATTTTGGTAATGAGTCTTTTGAAGCCAGACGTTACGATGAAAATCTTATGCGTTATCAAGCTGCAGCAGTAAAGTCTCAAAAATCTTTGGCTTTACTCAATTTGGGGCAGCAAACTATTATTGCAACAGGGCTTGTCATGATTTTATGGCGCGCTACTATTGGGGTTGTCAATGGCACCATGACGCTGGGTGACCTAGTATTGGTCAATACCTTGATGATCCAGTTGTACATCCCCCTCAATTTTCTAGGTGTGATTTATCGAGAAATTAAACAGTCATTAACCGACATGGATCGGATGTTTTCTTTGCTAAATACTGAAAGAGAAATCGCCGATTCACCTAATGCCAAGCCTTTGCATATTCATGACCAGGGTTATGGACCAGAGGTACGTTTTGAGAATGTCTCGTTTCACTATAATGTGAAACGAGAAATATTGAAGGACGTGAGTTTCACTATTCCTGCAGGAACAATTACTGCCGTTGTTGGACAAAGCGGTGCAGGTAAAAGTACTTTAGCTAGATTACTATTTCGTTTCTATGATATCCAGTCTGGAAAAATCTTGATTGATGATCAGGATATTCAAGATGTGACACAAGCTAGTTTGCGCAAGGCAATTGGAATCGTCCCCCAAGATACCGTCTTGTTTAATGACACCATTGGCTACAACATTGCTTATGGTGATCCCAAGGCCTCTATTGAAGAGATGTATGAATCAGCCCGTGCCGCTCAAATTGATTTTTTTATTCGCCATCTACCAGATGGCTATGAGACTCAAGTGGGCGAAAGAGGTCTAAAGTTATCGGGCGGTGAAAAACAACGTGTTGCGATTGCCCGTACCTTGTTGAAGAAACCAGCAATGCTGATTTTTGATGAAGCTACTTCGGCTTTGGACTCTAAAACAGAGCGCGCCTTTCAAGAAGAGTTGTTGAGTCTGGCAAAAAATCGCACAACATTAATTATTGCGCATCGTCTTTCCACCATTATTCATGCCGATCAAATTCTGGTAATGGCTCATGGGCAGATAGTAGAGCGTGGTACACATTTAGAGCTGCTGTTAATTAATGGCCATTATGCAGAGATGTGGCAAATGCAAGAACGTGCTGCGCTTGATTAGAATAGTCAAATGAGCAAACTAGAAACTATCCTCAAAAGTGCCTTTGCTACTGCCGTAGCAGTGGCTGATCCTCAAAAAATCGTTCCTGAGTATTTGGCAAATATTTTTCCATTTGGCCAAGAGCCTCAAGGTAAGTGTTTGGTGGTGGGTGCGGGGAAGGCTAGTGCATCCATGGCTAGCGCTTTAGAGAAATATGCCACGATGCATTGGCCTGAAGTGAAGTTAAATGGCATTGTTCTGACTCGCTATGGCCATCATTCTCCTACCAGTCATATTCAGATTATTGAGGCTGGACATCCCGTTCCCGATCAAGCTGGCATGGATGGGGCAAAAGCCATTTTAGAGCTGGTTCATCAACTAGAACCGGGTGATGTATTGATCGCCTTAATTTCTGGTGGTGGATCCAGTTTGCTCACTTTGCCTCAAGAAGGCATCAGCATTGAAGATATGCAACAAACTACAGAGGCTCTCCTTCGAAGCGGTGCTCCGATTGAAGAAATGAATGTGGTACGTAAGCATTTATCTGCAATCCTCGGCGGAAACTTGGCTAGAGTGGCAATAGCCCATGGCGCAAGAGTAGAGGCTTTACTCATTTCTGATGTGACTGGCGATTTACCGGCGGATATTGCAAGCGGGCCTTGCGCACCAGATTATTCGAGTTATCAAGATGCATTGAATATTTTTACGAAGTACGGCTTGGGTGATCAATCTATTCCAGCCTCTGTTCTTGAACATCTTCATCGGGGAGTCGCTGGAACGATTCCAGAGACTTTAAAAGAATCTGACTTAGAGAACGCTCAAGTCAATAACCATGTAATTGCCACCGCCTATAAAAGTCTTGAGGCTGCCGCTACCTACATGCGAAGCGAGGGCTATGAGCCTGTAATTTTAGGTGACACTATTACTGGAGAGGCTCAAGAGGTGGGTCTTGAACAGGCTCACATTGCGCGACGATACTCAATGGATGAACAGTCCAGTAAGCGGCGTATTGCCTTGATCTCTGGCGGTGAATGTACAGTGACTTTACCAGCAGGTATTCAGGGTCGCGGAGGCCGCTGTAGTGAGTTTTTACTCTCATTATTTGACTCCACCCCAGATATGTTACGTCTGTCCGCCTTAGCTGCAGATACAGACGGAATTGATGGTAGTGAGAAAAATGCAGGTGCATGGTTTACGCCCCAGTCTCGTCAGGAAGCGAAAGCATTGAATCTTTCCCCTTCCCACTTTTTAGCTGCTCATGATTGCTATGGTTTTTTTGCGCAATTAGATGGTTTGGTAGAAACTGGCCCTACACTGACTAATGTGAATGATTTTCGTATCATCTTGCTTGATTAATGCTTATTTAAATTCTATGTCGATTAACCAAACGAAAATTGAACTGATTCAACCTGATGACTGGCATTTGCATATTCGGGATGGTGAAGTGATGAGGGACGTCCTGACGGATACCGCACGCCAGTTTGCTCGTGCGATCATCATGCCCAATTTAAAACCACCAGTCACTACTGTGGAGTTGGCTAAAGAATATCGCGCTCGCATTCAGGCGCACTTGGATTTGCTTGGTATTACAGATTTTGCACCTTTGATGACTTTATATTTAACTGACAATACGTCAGTTGAAGAGGTGCGCAAAGCCAGAGCTCAAGGTATTACAGCTTTTAAGTTATATCCAGCGGGTGCAACAACTAACAGCGATTTCGGTGTGAGCGATATTAAGCACTGCTATCGTGCGCTTGAGGAAATGCAGGCAGTAGGAATGCCACTGCTAGTGCATGGTGAAGTTACTAGTCCTGACATTGATATTTTTGATCGTGAGGCAGTATTTATTGATCAAATCCTTGAGCCCTTGCGCCAAAAATTTCCTGAGCTTAAGGTGGTGTTTGAGCACATCACAACATTGCAAGCTGCTCACTATGTTCGGGACTCGTCGACTGGTGGGAAAAATACTTTAGCAGCAACGCTTACCCCGCAGCATTTGTTAATGAATCGTAATGCTCTTTTTGCAGGGGGTATTCGCCCTCATAACTATTGTTTGCCAGTATTAAAGCGGGAAGAGCATCGGCTTGCGTTATTGGAAGTGGCGACAAGCGGTAATCCTCGCTTCTTTTTGGGCACTGATAGTGCCCCTCATTCCAAGGGCGCAAAAGAAACTGCATGCGGTTGTGCGGGTTGTTATAGTGCCTTTAATGCTTTGGGTTTGTATGCTGAAGCATTTGAGAGCGTCGGTAAATTAGAAAAATTAGAGGGCTTTGCGAGCTTCTTTGGCCCTGATTTTTATTTGTTGCAGCGTAATACTAAAAAAATTACCCTGGTGAAGCAGGCTCAAGATATTCCAACTGAGTTGCCTTTAGGCAATTCCACCATTGTTCCTTTGCGTGCTGGTGAGTCTATTGCTTGGTCGCTTATTTAAAACCCTGTTTTACCTCTAGATTAGATTTTTAAGCTAAATTCCTGTGACTGCGTTAGACTTGCCTCGCAGAGTCAATTGGGCAATCGCCGCTTCTTTATTGAAGGGGAGGAAAGTCCGGACTCCATAGGATAGGGTGTTGGCTAACAGCCATCCACGGCGACGTGCGGAATAGGGCCACAGAGACGAGCGTATTTAGTTACGGTGAAACGCGGTAACCTCCACCCGGAGCAATCCCAAGTAAGCAGGCGATGAGGCGATCCGCTGAGTCTGCGGGTAG